>Ga0187892_10000086_pt1 | contig 210734 bp, 185 predicted proteins | sample MA1701073metaG_FD_139345 | JGI IMG/M metagenome (GOLD analysis project Ga0187892, IMG submission 139345) | Bio-ooze microbial communities from a basaltic lava cave in the Kipuka Kanohina Cave System on the Island of Hawaii, USA - MA170107-3 metaG ... | reverse complement strand
GGCATGGATCAACCGGTCGCAGATCGCGTCGGCGAGGGTTGGCTCGCCGATGACGTCGTGCCAGCTTTTGACCGGAAGCTGGCTGGTGACGAGTGTGGAGCCACGGTCGTAGCGGTCCTCGAGCGGGCACGGTCACCGCGCCGTTCGGGGGTGAGCCGGTGGCCTACGGCGTGGGCGGGGGGTGCGGGGTGAGTCTGTGGTGAGGTTCCGGCTTTGCCGCGCTGCAGCGAATGGGGCTCAGCGAAGTCATACTCTTCTGCTTGGTTACCCCCCGAAGTTTCGATTCCATCCGGAATCTCTTCCGCAGAACCCGCAATCCCCTCAAAACTCCCCGGCTCCTGGGGGGTTCGAGTGTGATCTCATGCCACAGGCCGGTCGTAGTTCCACGACGCCCACGCCAGCGCCACGACCCAGCCGACCAGCGTCCAGCCGAGGAACAGGTTGACCAGGAAGAGCGGCGCCTGCTGGGGGTGTTGTCTGATGGCTGCGACAATGTAGGGCAGGAAGTACACGCCGAGCAGGAGGGGGATGAGGATGAGCCGCCATGTCCCCTGGCCGGCGGTTGGCAGGGGGGCGGGCGCGGATGCCGGAGCCGGCAAGAGCAGGATCACAGCGCCACCGACAAGGAGAGCGGCGAGAAGCGCCTTCGTTGGGCTCAGTGACTTCACCTGCACACCGGTAGCGAGCGTGTCTCGCGGCCCCTCATTCAGGCCACCCTACCACTTCGGTAGCCCCCGAATGCTCGCTGTGGTAGTCATGAACGTGGCGGCCGCAAGGGCCAGGTTGCACGATCGTTCGGGTCGCAGTCGCCCCCCAAGTCCTCCCACGGAGGCGGGCAGGGATTGTATGGTGTGCCGGTTTGGATTGGCTCAGTGCCTGGCAAGTAGCGTCTTGGAACCCTGAACCGTAGTGCTTCCTCGCCGCGCTGAACATGCAGGCGCAGCCATTCACCTCCCTCGCCGTACAGCGCCAGATGGACGCTCTCGGGTGGGTTCGGCCTGGTGCCGTCAACGCGCAGGATTTTGTCTCCCACTGCGACGCCGACCCTCGCTGCAGGGCCGTTTGGGTCGATACTCGATATCACCAGATCTGGGCCGAGAGTGATTCCGGCTTGCCACTCTCCCTTGCCCGCGAGCTGTCCGGCGGCGTATAGCTCTCGCCGGGTGGCCTCTTTGGCCGCGTGGGAGCCCGCCGCAGCCCCCACGATGATGGGGATGCAGGATATGAGCCCTGTTAACCCTGTCAGGGCCCCCACGGCCAGAGCGACACGGGATACCTTCAACGTCTCTCCTACAACAGGCCAGCGACCCACGGCAGGGCACTGGTGGCGTCAGGCCGAGCCTACACCGGAATGTTCGTGAGAGAGTAATTCTTTTCCGCATCAACCAGGAGCGTCAGCGGAAGACATGGCACGCAGGCTCGCCGAGGGCCTGCGGTTCAGCGGTGCCGCGCTGCGCACGAGGCGGGAAAAGCAGGGGCTGACCCGGCTGGACCTCCTTCGCGCTGCGAGGCCACGACCTCAGGGTGAGCGAGAAGACGGTTTTCAACTGGGAAGCCGGGGATGCTATCCCTGACGCCAACGAGATCCGTGCTCTCGCCATCATTTTTTGGGGCTGAGCCGCACAGAAGACCTGTACGAGCCCTCGGAAACAGGAGAAGTAGGCCGCTAGATGGAGGGCGGATCTGGCATGGTAAATGCGGGCCTCAGCTAATTTGTCATAATATCTCTTATCGGACACTGCAATGGGCCGACCGTTGCGGGCTTCATCGGCGGTCTATCCTCGCGCGGCCTTGCGCCGGCCGTCCTTCACACCGTAGAGCAGGAACTCGACCGTGACCCAGGGGCCGTGCGCGCGCGCGTACTCGCGCGCCAGCACGTCAAGGGTGCGCGCGCCGGGATTTGCGATCTCCCCCCGCTCTAGCAGACTCAGGGCGGCGCTGCTCAGCCTGAAGCCCTGGTTCTTCTCGATCGCACGCACGACGTCGTCCTGCGATCGCTCGCCACGCAGTTCCTTGAGTCGCTGTCCGAGCTCCTTGGCATCCACGGGTGGCCTCCCATCGGGCATCGAGCCCTCCCGTTACTGCACCGGGAGACACTACTCCCGCCTCCGCTATCTGTCAAGCATAGTTTTCAATGCGAATGGCGGCGCCAGGAGGGCACTTTCGCGATAGGCTTGCCTGAAGCACAACGGCCCTGACCGCCAACGAGAGGCCGGCCAGGGCCGATGGGTGACCAAGCAGCGCCCATCCTACGACTCGGCCTCTCACGAATCAAGGGCGCCGGCGTCTGCCCCGCCGGCGCCCAGAGGATGGGCCATGACACGCACACCTTTGCTCGCCCTGGTGATATCACTTCTGCCCGGCGCCGCGCTGGCGTCACAGCCTGGACAGCGCCTGGACTGCTCGGACTGGGTAGCGTTCCTGCCAGGGTTGACCTGCTCGCTCTATCGCTCAGGTGGACCCGACGGTTTCGAGCTGGGCACGAATCTCGTAATCGACAACCAAGGCCGCGCCCTCAAGCTCATCAACTCTACCTTCTACGGGAGCGGAGTCCTCCTTGTGCGGTTCGATGGCGTCAGCCGGTGGGAAGGCGTTGGGTTGATTAACGATCGAGCAGGCATCCACCCTGTGTGGGATCGGATTGCGCCGACCGGCCGTTGTATCGCGGGGTTCTGTAACGATCTTATCCCAGGCTTGCCTGCTGAGGGCGTGCTGCACTTTGACGCCGTTCACGGCCGGGTGCTCATTCCGGTGCGGACCTACTGCACACCTGACTTCGGCGGCCAAGGCGTGTGCGACCCCCAGGTCTACGGCGGGAGCTTTCAGGACGGCGAGCAGTGGTCCGTGATCGCCATCGACGGATTCGCCTCATTGTTCGAGGTGGCCATCTCCTACAAGCAGCCTTCCAGTCTCAGCTTTACCGTGCCAGTTCACCCCGAGGGACTGCCTGCCGCCGACACGTTCAGCGTCTACACCGGCGATCTACGCTCAGCCTCCGATCTGTCGCGCGCAGTGCCGATCGACTGCACTGTTCCTGACGCCGGACCGCCAGCCCCCGGTGAGCAGCTGAGCGTCTTCGACAGCCTCCCGGATCCACCGCCTGGCGACGGCAGGTACTACCTCGCATCGCCAAGCTACCGCGATCAGCGGCGCGCCGGACGAGCTGCCCCTGACGGGACACTCCGGGGCCGCGAGACACGCTCGCTACCGGTGTGCAGGTGAAGTCACTGAGCCCAACGAAGGCGCTTCTCGCCGCTTTCCTTGTCGGTGGCGCTGTGATCCTGCTCTTGCCAGCTCCGGCATCCGCGCCCTCCCCCCTGCCAACCGCCGGCCAGGGGACATGGCGGCTCATCCTCCTCCCCCTCCTGCTCGGCGTGTACTTCCTGCCCTACATTGTCGCAGCCGTCTCGTCGGCCTCGGGACCGGACGGGACGCAGGGGACGAACGAATCCAGTTCCCTGCAGCGCGGCAAAGCCGGAACCTCACCACAGACTCACCCCGCACCCCCCGCCCACGCCGTAGGCCACCGGCTCACCCCCGAACGGCGCGGTGACCGTGCCCCCGACAAAGCAGCCCCACCAGCGGGAGCGCGTGGCGGCGGGCGCGCGCAGGCTCAGCTCGCCTTTGAGCATATCGGCGCGGGCGGTGGCGATGTCGAGCAGGTCCCGGTAGGAATCCACGTCGGCCTGCAGCACGCGGATGCGGCGGGCCTTGCCCTCCAGCTCCTCGCACAGCCCGGCGCGTTCCCGGGCGCGAGCCTCCAGCGCCTCGGCCCCGTCCAGGACGGCCTGGGCGTCCAGCCCCGCGAGCCTGTCGGCGGTCACGCGCATCGCCGCCACCAGCCCGGACAGATCCGGATCGGGCGGGCAGGCGCCAGATGTGGTGAGCGCCAGCAGTATCAGCGCTGCGGTGGCCATCGCTTCGCGATCTCCTCGAGGGTCCCGTGCGCGTCGCCAGCCTGCTGCCTGCCTTCGCGCTCTTGCGTGGTGGCGTCCTCGGCCTCCTGCCGGCGGGCGTCTATGTCGGCGCGGCGGGCGACGGCCTTGCGGGCGAACTCGCGCTCCGCGAGCTCGCGCCGGGCGGCGTCGGCGGAGGCCTGGGCGCGGGCCGCGCGGTTCTCAAGGTGGCGCATCCGCAGGCGTGTGACGCCGACGTAGGCGATCACCGCGGCGATGGCCCCCACAACAGGGTTGGCGAGCAGCCACGCCCAGACGCGGCGGCCGTAGGCGAGCATCGCAGCCCAGCCCATCATTGCTTCGGCGCAGATTGTCTGGGCGTCGACCCGACCTTCCAGTCGTGGAAGTAGCGCGCGGCGAGCGTGGCCATCAGCCCCAGCACCATCACCACGACCACGCGGAACGTCCCCTGCACCCAGCCCGGCGCCGCCTGCATCCCGGGCACCAGCTGGAAGTCCACCTTGATGAACCCGGCTGCGTAGGCCAGCGCCGAAACCACCGGGCCGAACACGGCCGAGAGCAGTCCCTTGCTCCAGCGAGCGACGAACGTGGAGGCGTCCGGAAGCGACTGCACGGCCATCCACGTGAGCAGCGTCACACCGGCGAAGCTCGCCACCAGGCGCACGAACGGGTCGCTCACGACGTTGCTAAACAGATCTTCCATCCTCGTCTCCTTTCTTGTTTCAGAAAGGTGCGATCACCACCGCCCCATGATCTTTCCCACCGTCCAAACGAGAGACGCTATGCCGACGATGAAGATGCAGATCCCCTTGGCCCACCGCACCGCGCCACCGATCTGCTCCTCTAGTTTCACCACGCCGAGGCTCGTCAGGGAGATCGTCCGCTCAAGGCTTTCCATCCTGATCGCCAGCCCGTCGAGCCGTTCACCGTGCGCGCGGGTGCGCTCAAGAACCTGGCCCATGATCATGCCGGGGCTTTCCTCAGGAGGACTCACGCTTCAGCCTTTCCAGCTCGGCGCGCAGCTCGTGCATCGTTCCGACCTGGCCCTGTAGCGCAATCACGCCTCGGGCGAACGTGGCGACCACGTAGAGCGCCACCAGAGAAAAGCCCGCCCCCGCCGCCGACACCGCCAGCCGCACGAAGTCCAGCGGCCACCAGACGGCCAGCCCCGCGACGAGGCGCGACAGGCCACAGAGGAATACGAACACAGCCATGACCAGCTGCACGGAGCGCGTCCCGTTGGCTGTGCGCGAGAACGCCATCGCCGCAAGACACAGAGCGATCCCGGTGCAGCCGATGAACATGGTGAAGTCGCTCGCGGCGGCGCAGTAGACGAGCCACGGGTTGTCGAGGTAGATCGGGCGGTGCGGAAAGAAGTCCGTTGGCTCCATGCGGGGAACCCTCCGGGGCTCGCGTCCGGTTGGTCATGCTGTGACTACCGGCGCCACCCCTGGGCCGGGCCTGCCGAAAATGTACGGCGTCGGATCGACGCGCTCGCCAGAAGCGAGGTAATACTCGACATGGAAGTGGTTGCGGATGTCAAGGTAGAGCTTCGAGAGGTCCTCGACCTCGAAGCAGATGTCTCCGGCGCGGTAGATGTGGCCGGGGCCGACGTTGAGCGGGATGACGTAGAGGATCTTGATCCGGTCGTTGTTGGGCAACTGCAGCCAGAGACCGTGCAGCTTCTTGATCCCTTCCGGATAGTGGCTGTCAGGGTAGGGCACCGCGCGCCGCAGGAACTTCGCCCACGGCCACGGGGCCAGCATGATCGTCCCCGGCGCTGCCTCAAGATCGAGCCCTTCGTGCTTGCGTGAGCGCCCGTCGCGCGAGCGCGCGGCATGGTAGACCCCCCCCTGCGAAGCCCACTTGTCCGCTCCGCGGATCTTGTAGTGCGCCCACTGCTTCAAGGTGTCGTTCACTGAGGCACCGGCACGAACGGACCCCGCGGCGGGGCAGGAGCGACGGTTATCTGGTCCGGCCCCACGCAGGCCGACTCCCCCGCGGCCGTGACGGCCGACACGCAGAACGAGAGGACCTGGTCCGGGCCGGGATCCGGCAGCATGAACGCCGGCACCTTGAACACGGCCGGGTCGTTCACGGGAACGCACGTCACCGACTGGCGCACCCACGGCACGCGGTCGTGGTCGCGCGAGCTCACCCACGCCTGGCAGTGCAGCGAGGCCCCGGCAGGCGGCACGGCGACGACGATCGCGAGCAGGATGGCAAGGGTCATGGCATCCGCGCTCCGAACAGACGCACCCCAGTGGGGCCGGCAGGTGGCGGTGGAGTGCCCCCCGAGCAGACGCCCTGCAACTTGCCCGCCCACATGTCGGCGGTGTCTCCGTCCCATGCGGTGTAGCTGGCGGCGTTATCGCAGGCCGGGCTGCCCGAGGTTGGGGCGAAATTGCTGTCAAGCAGAGGATCTTCCTCTGTCTCGCTCTGCGTCGTGCAGGAGCAGGTTTCGACCTGGATCGGATCGCCAGCGATAAAGAACACGTTGCCGTCTATCTCGCACGGCGACGGGCATATCGACGGCGACCCGCCGTCCACGGTCTGTAAGACACCAGAACTCGCCAACGTCGAATAGAAGCCTACGAGGATGTTATTGATCATCCTGAACTCGCCGTAAGGTCCGGTGCCGGTGCTGTCGGGTGTGCTCATCGCGTAGCGCGTTGTGAGGTTCGCCCCGGTGGTGTTAGGCGGGCAGGAGGTAGACGTTCCTGTGCAGGACTGCGGGCCGGAGCCGTGGTCGCCGTCCTCGTGGATGACGGTGTTGTTATAGTCGGCCATTGAGGGCTCTTTGCTGCCGCCGCCGCTCACGGTGCGCCGCATCCTATGGACGGCAAACTGCGTATTAGCCGACGCGGTGTGATACCAGATATTGCGCCGGACAATGACCTGCTTCTGGTTGTAGTTTTGCAGGCATCCGTCATCACCGCGGCACCAGACATGCTCGAAGTAGTTGCCCTCGATGATGCCGTAGTTTTGCGGCCTGATCACCGTGCCGGTGAGATCCTTGAAGGTCGAGTCGCGCACGATAGCCGCGCACCCGCCACCGCCGATGCCGAACACGTCCGAGCCGCAGAGGTTCGCGCCGTTGGTGCCCCCGAGCTGTCCCACATAACTGTCACAGCTCGTCTCGTCGCCGTCGATGGTGACATCTTCCACGAGGTTGCCGTCACCGCCCGCGAGCGCCACCGCCAGCGTGCAGCCTTCATAGGATGTCCGGGCGAACCCCAGGCCGATCACGATGTCGGCGGCCGCCATCTGCGTGAACCCGGTAAACAGCGCATCGTGTACCCATATCTCCGAGCAGTAGTTCGCATTGACATCGCAGAGGATTCCGGCGTCGGTGCCGCCCTTGACGTGCATGTCGGAGAACTCTACAAAGCGCGTCCTGTTGGCGCTGCCGGTGTTGCCTATGATGAAGGCGGCCTGACCCGCGCCGGGATCGACGATCGTTGAGCCCGAGCCGGCTCCGTCGATGACGCAGCGGTTAGAGGCGCTCGGGCACTGACAGACGGTCGGAAACGTCACCACCTCGTTGAACGTGCCCGCGCCGATATTCACGTTGTCGCCATCTGAGCAGAAGGCCGTCTGGTTGACCGCCTTCTGAATCGTCAGGAAGGCGCAGGTTGTATCACCGCCCGCGCCGTCGTCAGGGTCCGCCGTGGTGCCGTCGCAGTTGGTGTCATGCCCGTTGGTACGGACGAACCAGGTATCGTCGGCGGCCCACGCAGGCGCGAGCATCAGCAGGGGCGAGAGCAGGAACGCAACGAGCGCGGCAAGCAGAAGGCGGCGCATCATGAACCCACCCCCTCCGTCGTACCGTCCCACACGAACTCGGCGAGAGGGCGATGGGCGCGACACGCGCAGCAGAAGGTCTCCGAGTAGAACCCAGGGTCCCGCGCGTATGTCTCGGCCAGTGCGAGGCCCATCGTCGTCGTCGTGCCACAGGGAGAATGGAGGTAGGTCCGACGCACCGGACGGACGAACCCGCGCCGGCACTCCTCCTCGCTGAGTACGACGTATCCCTTCTGCTGTCCCGTGGACGGGTCGATGTCTCGATGATCGGGCCGGACCGGCGAGCCATCGGTCATCGTGCATGCGGTCCGATCAACCGGCGGCACGTCTGGAGTGGTCATCATGTCCTCCTCCTCAGTTGGAATACCTCACCCCCACCGCTGGGATGTCGGTCGTCACGACGCTGCCGCCCGCGGTGAACGTGGACGGGCAGGCCGCGTAGGTGAACGTGACGGACCATCCGGTGCCCGACGTGTTCGTCGCCTGAGTGTTGGCGTCGTAGCCGAGGATGGCATAGGTCTGGTAGGCCCCGATGTCGCGCGTGCTCGGTGTCGCGTCGAAGACCGTGGCGAACCAGTAGAGCGTGTTCGGTTTGAGCGCCTGGGAGACGGTCGCGGTCTTCATGCCGTTCGACGTCCCGGTCGCGATTGCCCCGCTATCGAGGATGAGGTTGTTCGGATAGAGGTTGGTGTCGCTCGTCGTGTCGTAGATGCAGGCGCGGACGTTGCCTGTGGCGAAGGTCGTCACGGGGACGCCGATCCGGTCGATGGTCCCCCCGCGTCCACTCATGAACGCCGTCGCCTTGAGCGTGTTGGCGACCGCGGCGCTCGGGGTCCCGAGGAGGTCCATCATGATCCCCCCGTAGTACCACCGCTCTGGAGAGGTCCCGACCTGACGGTAGCGCGCGACGCTCTCGCCCGGTCCGATCCCGACGTACACGGACGAGCCGCCGCCAACGCCGAGGCGCTCATCGTTGGTGTCCCATCCGGCCTGACCTTCCGCCGTGCCGGTTGATGGGTCGGTCGACTGCGGGAGGATGAATCCCTCCGTCGTGGCGCTGTTGTCGACCGCGGACAGATCCCAGAGATAGCCGTTCTGCGCCGTGAGGGCGCGCGTCGTGACGGTGCCGGTCAGAGTACCGCCCGCCAGAGGTAGATAGTTCGAGGCGGTGTCCGGAGTACCGCTGTTCGCGTCGCACCACTCGAACCGGTTGTCGGTGCTGTCCCACCAGGTCTCGCCCTGGTCCCCGGTGCAGTCGTCGTCGTCGACCGACGTGCCTGTCTTGAAGTTGATCTGACCCGTGAGCACCGGCTCGGTCAGCGTCTTGCCGCTGAGCGTTTGCGCGAGCGTGGTCCCTACCGGCGTGATGTCCGAGTCGGGCCAGTTCACCGTGCGCAGCGATGAGGCACTGAGGCCAGCCAGGTTGAACTTGAGGAACTTGCTCGTATCGGCGTTCTGTTGAAAGATGACCGAGGTGTCTCTGAGGTACTTGTTCGTGACGGTTTGCTGGACCGCCGTCGAGAGCGGTGTCATGTCGAAGTCCGGCCACGTCACCAGGCGGAAGTCGGTCAGGCTGTCGACATTCATGTGCAGGCCGGTGACGGGATTGTCGGGCTCCCAGAAATACACGCCGTCGTCATCAAGAACGGCGAAGGTGAACGTCTGATTCCCATCGACGGTCGCGGCTGTTCCTCCAGTGCCACCACTCGGAAGACGCAGCCGCATCGTCGTCCCCTCACAGAACTCCCATCGATCGGCGGCGTTCTCGTCTGTGTCCACAAGGCATATCTCGCCGGCGGGACAGTCCGCGCACGATGGGTCGGGCGTGAGGTTGACGTCGTTGTCCCGGAGCCGCATCCGGTTGCCGGGCGACGAGGTCTGATCGGTCGTGTCGATGCCGCCCGCCGTCACCGTCCCGGCTGCCGTCACATTGCCGTTGTTGGTCACGACGAGCTGGTCCGTCCCGGCGCTGTTTTCCACAACCACGACGTTGGACGTCTGCGTCGAGTGTGCCTGGATGGACAGCTGCACCTGGTCGGCGTCGCCGTCGACGGAGAGCTTTGCGGAGTTGGTCTGGGCAGCGCCAATCTGTACGTCGCGGGTGGTGGTTGACTGCACCATCGGGTCCGCATCCGTCCAGACACCAGCGCCCCCGGTCCCATCGCCTTGCCGAACCCACGTGTTGGTCGCCTCGCACAGATAGAACCGCTGCCCGGTGGTCTGGTCCGTGTCCATGTACGAGTCGCCAACCGTGCAGGTCGCCGGGAGCGTCGTGCTGTTCGGGACCCCGAGGATCCCCGTCGTGGCCCGTATCGTGGGGTTGGTGCCGAAGACGAGAAGGCCAGTCCCGGTCTCGTCCGTCACGAGTGATGCCATTTCAGCCGAGCTGTCGATGACCCCGAGGTCCCCCGACTCCGGCACGTCGTCATCGGTCAGGCAGGCCCAGACGCCGCTCGCCTTCCGCAGCACCTCGCCGTCCGCGCATAGGCCAGAGGCGAGATCGGCCACGGCGTCTACGAACCCCGCCGGCAGGTCTCCGGCAGGGATGGTCCCGACTGTCATGGCGGCGCCGGAAGACGCCTGCTTGAGATACTGCCCCGTGCCTCCGGTCGCTGAGAGGTTCGCATTCGTCCCGCCCCGGGCCAGCGCCAGAAGGCCGGAGGCGATGTCATTGGCCGCGTCGAGCCCAGAGATCGTGCTGCCTGTGTGGGCGTGGGAGTCATCCCCTACAGAGGGGGCGGCCGCCGTGCCGCCGAGGTCGCCCGCGAGTTGCACGATGCCCTTTGCGCCTGTGGTGGCATCGGGCAGTTGAGACACGGCCGCGGTCCCGGACAGGTTCGAGAAGGACGGCTGAGTACAGGTCAGCGTGCCGGCGGCGGCCATATCAGTGACAAAGAGGTTGCTCCCGCAGGGGGTCGGGTTGTTCGCCAGCGCCGCGGCAGTCGTGGCCCCGATCGTCCCGGAACCGGAGACCGACAGCGAAGCGCCCGACCCCACCACCATGGCGGCCGTCGTGTTGGTGCCGGGGGTGACGGCGGAGAACGGTGGAGCCCCCCCAGTGCCAGGGCAGCTGATCTGCGCCTCGTTGCCCACGCCGTTCACGGCGCAGTCCAGAAAGTCAAAGCTCGCCGGGTTGCTGACCTTGTCCACGTTGGCCTGCTGGACTTTCAGCGGAGGCGGCGGGGGTGGCGTGTCCAGGCGCGTGATGTTGCCGATCTGCACCGGGTCCGGCGACGTCGTGACGCTCCACTTCTCGGTCCATGAGGCGGCCAGGGGCGCAGATACAGTGAACTGGACTAAGTAGTAGGTATTCGCCGGTGTGATGACGTCGTTGGGCACGAGCACCAGCCCCGTCACCGTGCCCGTGCTGGCGATGGTGGCGATCACGCGCGAGGCCACGCGGTGGACCTCGGATCCGTCGGTCACAGATCCCGACGCGCTCAGGGTGGCGATGATGGTCCCGCGCTGTGCGAAGTTGCCGCTGCCTCCCGGCAGGAGGACCTTGCCGGCAACCGTGGTTGTTTCGACAGCGGCGCCGGCGAGCGAGCACGTCGCAGCCACGGCCAGCAGCAGACAGCACATCCGTCTCACCACCATTGTCGATTCCCTCCTATGGCCGGCAGCTCCGGGTAGATGTCCCGTGTCACGACGTTCAGCTCGGCGTGGATTCCCGCCAGTCCCTTGCCACCGATCGGGGTGAACTTCACGGGGTTGCGGTCGGAGAACACGATGTCCCGGTACGTCGTGCCCGCGTTGAGCGACAGCGCCACCGCTACGGCTGGATCCAGGAGGCGATCAATGAGCGTGCTCACGATGCTGTACTGGGTCGTCACGTCGAGGATGTCGAATCCCATCTCGCAGGTGTAGCGCCAGCCCTTCTTGAGCAGCCGCAGCTCAGCGTTGACCGTCATCCGGGAGTCGCCTACGAACTCAAAACCCGGCCGGCACAGCGTGAGAATGCGCGAGTAGCCGTTGCTCACCGGCACGTCGGCGAGCAGGTCCACCACGGCAGGCGTCCCGTTCAGAGGCGTGTAGCGCGCCCTCGGTGCCACCGCGTAGCCGATCATGCGCACTCCACCAGGCGCAGGTCGTACTGCCGCTCAAGAGGCGCCATCTGCAGCTCGATCACGGCGTAGCGCCGTCCGGCCAAGATCACCTCGTCGAAGACGTGCAGCAGCCGCCCGGGCTCCTCCACCGTGACCTGCTCCTGCGTGACGCGCCTGGACAGGAGTGCGACGTAAAGGATCCCGATGGCATGGGCCAGCGACCCGGTCGCGATCAGCGGCGATGACAGGCTTATCCTGTGCTGGCTGTCGCCGGTGTCACCCACCAACTCGTTGACTTCATCGGCGCCGGAGACCTCCGCCGACGTGCGGTAGAACTCCCACAGCGGCCACGACTCGCGCGAGAATGGCTTGGACAGCTCCACGGCGTTGAGCGCGCTGACGACGCCAGCGCGCGCCCGGCCGACGAGCCGTCCCTGCGCGTAGCGGTCTACGTCGATATACCCCGAACACAGGAGCGCGAGCTGCTTGAGCGCCTCGGCGCACGACATCCCGTCGAAGTTGGCGTACGGCACTACCCCGGCATAGCCACGTGCGAGGACGAACTGTGACCGCCCGGCCGAACCCATGAGGGTTTCTCCCTCGGCACTGGCGATGACAGCGAGGTGCGAATGCGCGTCCGGGTTTTTCAGTGAAGGCCGCCCGTGTGACGTCGAGACCTCGTAGTCGGCGATCTCGTTGAACTCTAGATCCCACAGCTTCAGGCGCATCGTCTGGAGGAACAGGTACAGGCCGCCGATCATGTCAACGCCGCCGTTGCGGAACACGCGAAGACTCCACGCCCACAAGTTCTGTGGAACCGTCACCGTCTTGAGGAGGACACCAGTTGACGGGTTGTAGAGGCGCATGACTGTGGTCAGGGGCTTGTAGGTGCCAGTCGCCTTCGGGGTGCGCTGGTGGATAGCGATCACCTGCAGCCGGCGCAGGTATCTCACCTGGCCAGAGAACCCCGTCGCGACCGTGGTCACTCCGCTTCCGGCCAGCCACGTCTTGACGACGTTCTTTTCCCCCGACGCGCCAGTCAGCCCGGTGCAGCTCACCCACACGGTGCCCGAGACAGGGTCGACGTCGATGCCGGTCTGAGCGTTGGCCGGGTTGTCCACAGTGATGATCCCGGCCGCGACGTTGCTGCCGTTGCGGTGGAGGTTGAAGGCGCCGAGCACCTGGACGAGCTGGTACTTGAAGTCGTTGTTATGGTGGGCGCAGGTGCTCATCCCGTCGTCCTTGTCGACTTCTCGGAACGCGAACAGGGTCGGCTCGGTGTCGTAGTACGGCGTCCAATCGGCGAGCGCCTGGAAGCCGGGGCTTGTCTGCTTGGTCCACGGCCCCGTCAGGTTCGGGGCGTGCATGCGGACGTTGCTGCCGCCGTCGTCCATGAACATCTCGTACCGCCCCTCGCGGAACAGGAAGCACCGCGGATCCTCGCGGACGCCTGTCACGCGGTCCCGAGGCAGGCCGGACGCGCTCGCCGGCGTGGCGATCGGGTAGGCCGCCAGAGTGTTCAGGATGTCGATCTGACGGGTCGATATCCCCGCGGCGGCGAACAGCCTGGACGCCAGCGCCTCGATAGACTGGTCCCGTAGGTAGGGGTTACGGCACTCCAGGTCGACGTCGCTGTAGGTGGCGCCAAACGTGCCGATCGTGCGGATGTCCGAGCCGGGGGTGACTATCTCGGCGATGGTCTGCGACTCAGAGTTGGTGTTGTCGGACAACTCGATCTCGTCGCCCGGCAAGAGGTTCACGGCGTTGGCGCCGGCGACGGTCACGGTCCGCGATCCGTTGTTGACGCTGGCGGTGATCCCGGTAACGTCGCGCCGTATGGTCTCGGCGGACGCCTTCTCTGCCAGCTTCGAGAATGAGAAGGCCTGCACCTCCACGGTGCGGTCCTCGTGGTTGAACTGCAGCGACCAGGGCAGATCGAGCACGCCGCCGAACAGCCGCGTCCATCGGCAACGGCGCGAGAGGGTTTCCCGATCGATGAAGACATGGACGACGCTGTCGGGGGTGACGCCATCGAAGAAGTGCGTCAGGGCACCGTCTTGGTTGTCCATCTGCAGATCGACGTCGCCGTGGGCGAGTTCCAGGAACCCCTCTTCCGTGCTCTCCGTGATGTCGCCGAGGCCGTCGTCCAGGAGCCGATCGGATACGTCGAAGCTCTGGCCGTTGGAGTCCACCAGCGTGACCATGTGGCGCAGGAAGGCTTTCCCGGCGCCGAAGTCCTCATAAGGGATGGCGACCCGTGGCCCCAGCAGCCGCCCCGGGACGTAGCCCGCCCGCGTGGCGATCACTGGACAAGCCTCGGCTGGTCGAGCCTGGAGGCGCGGCGCAGCTTGCGGGCCAGGTCGCGCATGCCTGCATTGCCGCCGAAGACATTGCCGTGGATGTTGACGACCATGCCTCCAGCGCCTCCAGCCGAGAAGGCAGCCGCCGGCGCTGACACCTGGATGGTCTCAGGCAGGCGGCGCAGGACCCCCACCATCGCCTCGCTGTTGAGCCGCACGAAGTCGCTCAGGCTGCGGCGGGTGTCAACCATCAACATCCGGTCGCGGGATGGATCGTCGAAGGCGCCCTCGGGATTGGTGGAGCGGATCTTGGCGATCTGGACGGCGCCCATGGCTGTGGCGATGGCGGCCAGGGCAATGCCGGCGTAGCCCCCCGGGTCGTACATCGAGTGCATGACGGCGGCCGCGGTGCTGATGATCGTCTGGGCGATGGCGACGGCCTTGCTGCGCCCGAAGGCCGTCTCCGCCAGCGCAGCAGCAGCGCCGGCGACCTGCAGCTGCGCGGCGATCTTCGCCTGCGCCTCTTCCCTGGCCTGCCGCAGCGCCTGGCGGGACGAGTCCACGCGGGCCCTGTCGATGCGACGCATGAAGCGCAGCGTGATATTGGTTGTGTCCTCACCACGCTCGAGCGCCTCGGCGACCTCCATCTCGGCCTGCGCCCGCAGCAGTTCCTCTTCCTTGGCCAGCCGCGCCTGGCTGTATTCTTCGAAGGCCGCCAGCTCCTCCCCCAGCAGGCCGATGCGGTGCTGGGCGTTGGCGTCCTCGATGTCGCGCTCCTGCTGTGCGGCCTCCTCATCGAGCTTTAGCTGGTCCTTGCGCAGCTGCTCCTGCTTGCGGGCGGCCTCCTGGCGAATCTCGTAGCGCGCGATCGCCAACTGGGACTCCAGGTCACGTTCCTGGTCCTCGTCCTCTTTGGCCTGCTTGGCGGCTTTGGCTGCGGCTTCTGCGGCCTCCTTTGCCTCCTCGGCCTTTCTCTTCTGCGCGGCGACGCGGAAAGCCTCCTCCATGCCGGCGTCGTAGCTCTCACCGGTCTGTAGCCCGGCCTGCCGCGCCTGCTCAGGAGTCGGCTGCCCAGGGATGGGCGCCGGAAGGTCATCGAACGGCGATCGCCGTTTTTTCTTCAGCCAGTCGGCGGCCCCCGCGACCGGGTCATCGAACGGCGATGGCATGTTATTCTCCAGCCAGTCGACGGTCGCCGCGACCGCGAAACCGATCGACTGCTTCAGGTTCGCGAACCGGGCCGACAGACGATCGAGGCGGTCCTGCATGTCCTCTTGTTTTGCCATCGCCTCGGTAAAGGTCGCGTTAAGCGCCTTCAGGGCCACGTCTGAATCGACGGTCCCATCGGCCGCTTCGCTGACGTTGATGCCCCACTCCTTGATCGCCCTGCTGGCTCGGCCTGACAGGAGAGAGGACAGGTCGTTGACTGCCTTCGTGTAGTCGCCCATCCCGGATTCGGACATCCGCGACGCGAGAGTCGTCAGGCTCATCGCCGCCGGGACGCTGTGCGTCAGGCCAAGGAACTGCCGGAAGGCCGGCAGGGTCTCCGTGATGAGCCCATCGCCGGCGTCATGGAGAGACTGCAGCAGCGCCTTGACCTGCGGCAGAGCCGCCGATGCGCCCGGTCCTAGCTGCTGGAGCTGGAGGCGCAGGCCGCCGAACGCGCGTTCGATCTTCGCGAACTCTGTGATCGAGACATACCCGAATCGAGCGATCGCTGCGACGCTGAGGGAGCGTATCAGCATCGATTCGAGGTCGCGCCCTACCTTCGATAGACTAAGCAGGCTGCTCTTTGCCTCGGTGCCTGCCTTGCCGACGCGCTGGAGGGCCGCCGCGGCCTCGAGCGCCCCCTTGTTCTGGGCGAGCAGCTCGATGATGTACTTGATCGATTTTTCTTCAGCCACCGAAAGGCTCCTTACCCGCCGAGCGGCGCAGGGTTGCCGCCAGAGCTTCTGCAGGCGTAGTCGGTTCGTCTGCCCCTGAGTGCCGGCTCCCGCCGGAATGCATCGCCAGAGATGCGACGGCGATCTCGAAGCATGACAGCGCCGCCATTACCGGCCAGTGCATGACCTCAAGCGGTGTCACCCCGTACCGGCGCGCCACCAGGTCAACCATTTCCTCAAAGGCTCCCGGCCCGCCCGGCGCGCCGGCTTGCGCCCGAGCCTCGCCATCGGAGGATATGGCTGCATCAGGGTCACTGAAGGTCAGCGCCCGGACGAGACCGGGAACATCGAGAAGCGACACGGCCGCCGACAACAGCGCTGCGGCCAGATCGGCGTCGCCGGCGACGGCCTCGTGGGGTGCGTCGCTGCAGTGCGGCAGGACCTCGGCCAGGCGCCCGGGGTCGTTGAACGTGGCGAGGCATACCTGCCTGAGCTGAGCCGGAGGAAGGTCCGCCGCGGCGATCTCCGACCACGTCTTGCGCAGCGCCTGGATCTCCATCTCGAAGGCAGACAGCGCCATGACAACGGCCGCCACCGACGGGCTGCGGACCTCGTAGCGGCGGCCGGCTTTCTCCACCGACCGCCGTTCGAGGATGAGGTGCTGAATCGCCACCTCGGCTCCTACCCGACCGTGGTGTCGGTGACCGAGTAGAATCGGCCTTTGGTCGTGGGCGCCGCGACGGAGGGATCCTCCATCAGGTTGAAGGTCACCGGCAGGATCTGATGCTGGCTGCGGGCGATGAGGATCTTGTCGAGGTTCTCAATCGCCGCGCGCCAAAGCAGGAAGGTCCGCACCCCGGGATTCGGACCCACGGCCTTCATGGCGTCGCGCTGCGCTTGGCAGGCTATTTTTACCTGCCAGTACGCCTCGATTGGCTCGTCCACGGCGAAGATGAAGTTCGGATCCGCGCCTGTTTTCTGGCCGGCGGCCTGCGCCAGGGCAATGCGCCAGTTCTCCAGGATCGACTCGATCAGGTTGACCTTCACCTTGGCGCCGAACTTGATCGGCACCTGGGCGATGGGCCCTTGCAGCTGGTCGGCTTCAATGATCTTGAACTCGCGCGGGTGGTCGATCTCGATGGCGCCGTCGGTATAGCCAACCTGGGTGAATGAACCGGCACCGCCGTTTGTTACCCAGGCGGACAGCGAGACGACGCCGGCACCAACGACGACGTTGGCCGGCGAAGGCGATGGGGTGAGAGCCATGTGTCATCTCCAAAAGTAAAAAGCCCGGCCCGGGGTTCCCCCCGAGTCGGGCTTCGGTTGCTCCGCGAACCCAGCGATTCTGTGAGTGGTGCTCTAGCTGCCCTTCTTGTCCTCCGGCTCGTTCACGTACGAGGCCTGGCCGCGCTCCACGTATCCATCAGGGTCGTGGATGCGATCGGCTTCGACTGTCTGGCCGTGGTTGATGTCCATCATCCCGCTCCTGGCGCCGGGGGTCCTGGGCTTCGTGACGACAACCCAGGTGTGCTGTCCGGGTCCGAGGTTCGGGCCGCCCATCTTCAGCAGCTTCATGCGTCCTCCAATCAGGCAGGCCCGAGGCTCTGCCGTGTCAGGAACTGGTGGAGCTTCACGACCATCATCTTCTCGGCATAGGGGACCTCCGGGATCCCCGTCATCGCCCGGCCGCCCGGGATGGTCTCGAAGTGGTGCACCGTACCGCTCAGGGATGAATCCAGCAGGAGCACCTTGTAGATGTCCGCTTCCAGCTTCGCGGCGTCGAGCATCGCCTGGCTGTCCTGCTGGCTGGCGGAGGTTTCCGGGGTGAAGAAGATCAGCGCGATGTTGAAAGCGTGCGTGAGGTGCCCCCCGCCATCATTCCAGCTGTCATCGTCATTGCCGTCGAGCCTGACCATGACCAGGAACGGCTTGTTCGTAGGCACCACGTTGTCGCGCGGCGTCCACAGCTTCGTGTAGACCCGCTCCTCCAGATTCGTCCAGTAGTCGGGTGGCCCCGTGATGGTCTTCAGGAGCTCCTGGAGCGCGACGATGGCTGCGTATGGGTCCTGCGCCATCAGGCGGACCTCCGGATTTCGGACATCCGGGGGGGATGCCCATGCGTGGCCAGGTAGTCAAGCGCGCGGCGGATGCGCTCATCGCCTACGGCGACATCTGCCGAAAGCGTGTCCCTGACGAACCACTTCGCGCGGACGTTGACGTGTGCCTCGTGCTCGCGGACGTGATGAGCGCGGACCTGCTGGGCGCGCACCTGCACCCTGTCGCCGGCGTAGAGCGTTCCACCTGAGCGCCAGTGCTCCCGGCGCGCGTGAGCGCGCCTCTCGTGGGCGTAGCGCGTCACCGGCCCCTCATAGCCCTCTTCGTGATAGACCCCATAGGACAGCCGCGACACGCCGACCGCGCCGATGATGTGGTCGCCCCGGGCTATGACGTTGGCACCAGCCGAGACGTGCCGCTGCAGGTTGCCGGTGCGGCGGTTGAGCACCTGGCCAGAGAGCTTGTTCTGCACGATGTCGGACGTGACGAAGTTCACGAAGCTCCACATCGCCCGCTGCAACGTCGTGTACAGGCCCGGCCCCAGCTTGCGCAGCTGCTCGAGCTGGCGGCTGATGTCGAACGTGACGCGCGCCTGGATCATCAGTACGTCCTCGGCCGGCCGAGACTGGCGTACTTCATGCGGGTGCGCTCGGACATCGGCGAGGGTCGGTGGTCTCGCTGCTGGCTGGCAGCTGAACGCGCTACGCTGTCCACGCCAGGGGCCAGCGCCTGGGCACGCATCTTCACGGCCTCCTCGATGCACCACTGCTGCAGGTCGGCCGGGACCTGGTCGGGCTCCCAGCCGCCGCGGTAGTCAACCGTCACGTTCTGAAGCCCGGGCGCCCAGAGCCCGTAGGACTTCCCGTAGAACGCCCCCAGGGTCTCGCGCACCGCGGACACGTTGGTACTGCGGGTGAGAATCCCCTGCTCCATGTCCACCAGGACATCGGGCGGGTTGGCCGCATAGCCCGTGCCGAAGGTCAGCGCGACGCCGTTTTCCTTGATCGCGGTAATGGAGATCACCGGATAGCACTTCAGGTACAGCCCGCACTTTGCACGCCCCACGGCCAGCGCCCCGCTGTGCGTCTCGGCATAGTCGGCCGTGTCTGCCACGACCAGCCGCGGGGCGATCATGCCGTGGATCAGCTCGGTGGCCGCCAGCAGCACACGCTCGATTTCCTGATCGTCCTGACCGACAAATCCCGGATAGGCGGCGGCGCTGACCTTGCCTGCGTCGGTGATCGGACGCGTGGCCATCAGCTGGCCTCTTTCTCAGCGGGGACGACGCGAGGATATTCAGCCTGGGCTGCCTTGTAGCCCTGCTGGAAGCTCTGCGCAGCGATGGCCCGTATCGTCTCGAGGACGCAGAAGAGGCCCACCGTTTTGAAGTGCTCGAAGAGGACTGTCGGCACCACCGTGACTTTGAATCCGGCCGCCTTGGCCGCACGGCAAAACAGGATGTCCTCGCGGCCCTCTCCATGGACCGTCGCCTCCTTGAACGGCCGCGGCCCGAGCGCCTCGAACACCGCGCGCCGGATGACGACGCAGGCGGCGCCGACGTCATCGACGTGGTAGGGGTCTGTGCCCCCCGGGGGCATGGCGGTCTCGGTTTGTCCGGCATCGTTGACGACGTACTGGTTGAACATCAGCCGGTCCGCGGGCGCCCGCGTTGGATCCCAGGTGAGAGTCAAGCCGCTGACAATGTCGCCCTTGCCGAGCAGGTCGTACCAGTTGGCTGGGTGCCCCATGTCGGCGTCGAGGAACATGAGGTACTCGTGGCTGGTCTCGCGCATGAAATATTCCGCGCAGGCGTTGCGGGCCTCTGACACCGGGGAGCGGTTCAGCATCGCGTACGCCTCGACCACGTACGGACAGTCACCTCTCATCGCCATCGCGCCGACCACGTGCGCCTGCACAACCTGCTCGGTCCTGTTCGTCGCAGGGAGGGACGGATAGGCCATCAGCACGCCGGTCTTCGGCTTTGGTCGAAACCCTCTGCGGCGAAAGCTCAGAACTCCCACGCTGCTACTCCTTCGTGAATCCGTGCTCTTTCAGCAGCACCTGGACGGTTGCCGGGTCGCCCTCCTCAAAGATCGCTCCGTCGCGGTCCCGCAGCCTGGTCACGCCAGACGACAGCCCCTGCTCTTGTGGCAGCTCTGGCTCCGGTGCCTGCTTTCGTGCCATGTCGCTACCTCCTTTTGTTTGGCGGGAGCCCACGACATGCAGCGTGGGCTCCCGCCGTGCTTGTGCCTGGCCGTCGTTACGACGACGGGTGGATGTTATAGAGGCTTCCCTGCAGGAGCGTCGCGTACCCCGCAAGCGCCCCCATCTCCCTGACCTCGTGCTCGTAGTTGGGGCCTCCCGCCTTCGTCATCGGGTAGTCGATCCGCATCAGCTCCTCGCCCATGTGCATCTGCCACGCCGCCGGGATCTCGCTCGACGGAAGGGGCACGTTGTCGATGAAGGCGATGATCCGCCCGCCCGGTAAGGTCGGGAGGATGTCGATGGGGATTTGTTTGCCGCTGATCGGCGAGGGGTAATACTTCGCCTTTTGGAACTGCGGCCCCTCCACCCCCGGCTGGTAGACCACGGAGATCCGGTCGTTCGTCACCGACTGCAGCCCCTTGTCGATGGCGTACGCCTCAGGGTATCCGCACAGGAGCCGGTCGGGCTCGACGCCCTTTGTCCGGTCGTAGATGTCGAAGATCATCGCAGCGATCTCCGGGATCTGGTTTCCGGACGCGGCCGACAGCGTCGCGTTGATGTTCTTGCTGTACGCCCCGGAGCCCGCCGCATGAAGCTGCGCCACGATGCCGTCGAACGCCTTGAGGTTCTCCGAGGTCTCCCCGGTCGGGACGACGCCGCCGGTGGTGTTCAGAGCGGTGAGGTTCACCTTCGTCTGATGCGCCACCACGCACTGTAGTCTCGACGTTCCGGCCGCTCCGTCGTCGCAGTAGATCGCGTAGCCGAAGGCGCCGGCGATCGCGGTCCAGGTGACAAGGATACTCCCGGTCGTGCCGGTGGTGGCCGCCGTGGTGCCGGCGGTCGAAGCCAGAGTGCAGCCGATCGTGGGGATGCCGTTGGCGCCGGCGTTGGCAAACGCCGGCGGCGTGGTGCAGTCCACGTCGTAGTTTGTGCCGCCCGCGGTTCGCTTCGTCGCGGACACCTGAGACATGCCCTCGGCCGTCAGCGCCGCGATCCTCACGGCGTAGCCGGACGCGCCGGTCGGGATGGACCCGCCCGTGGCCGACTTCGTCGCTGTGGGAGCCGCCGGAGTGCCCAGCGCCGTTCTGTTGCCGCCCAGGATCGCCTTCTCCTCATCGAGTAGGAAGCGCAGGAGGGTCATCGTCTCGGAACGATTGCGGGCGTCTTCGTAGTTGCGGCCGATGACGTTGGCCTCCCACGTGACCCTGCCGCCGAGCGACAGGGTCCTGTAGGTGACCGCCTGAGTATCATTCGTGAAGCTGTACTGCCCGCCTGCGACTCCCTCCGCCGTGAAGATCGACGGGGCTGTCACGGTCAGGATGCGCTTCCAGTTCGTCGATCCTCCCGGAACGATCTTCCGGGAGATCGTCTGGCGGAACGTCGCCAGGAACGAGACGAGCAGCTTGGCCGGGGCTTCCACGTTGAAGCCGGTCATCCCGTCGGAGACGGAGATGCCGACCTTCGCCAGCGGGTGGCCAGGCTGAGCCTCGCCCATCTTGTCAGCGGCACAGTTGTACGTGTCGCTCGTGAGCGCTGCTAAATCCATGTGTCCTTCTCCTTGAAACGAGAAAGCCCGACCCCCGCGCAGCGGGAATCGGGCTTCGGTTGTTCCGTTCGCCTTGAGTGCTGTCAGGTCACTTGCGGATCGTTTCTCTCACCTCCACCATCACGATCCTGTCGGCCTGGTACTTCACCTCGACCGACCCGTAGAAGTTGCGCTGTCCGCGGCCCATCAGGATCGCCGCGGCCTCAGCGACCGCCTTTGCGACAGCTTCCTCTACGGTCACGCCATGCCCTTTTAGTGCGGCATCAGCTCCGCGGCCAGTGCCAGCGTCAGTTCCTGAATTGCCTGCTGGTTCAGGCCCTGCTCGCGCGCGACCTTGAGGACCTTCTGGGCCGAGTCGGAGTTCAGGACTGCATCTCCGGCCGGGCCGATCCTCTTGGTTGCCCCCGCGATCGGTGACCCAGCCGGCGCCGGCATGGACGCCAGATGCTTCACTGCCTTTCCGAGCTGCTCCAGCGTGGGTTGGAGCTCCTTCACCAGCGCGCTGACTCCGCTGACGGCTTCCGTCACCGCCTTCTGCACGGACGTCTCGATGCCCTTCACCAGGGCGTCGCCATCCGTCTTGCTCAGGTCGGGCTTGGAAGCCGGCGCGGGGGACGCGTCGGCCTTCGCAACCGGCGCAGGCGCCGATGCAAGACTGCTGATCCGCGCCAGGAGGACGGCCAGGTCCTTTGTGAGCGCGGCGAGTGCCATCTTGTTGGGATCGTCTTGGTTGGACTCGACGGGCTTGGCGGCCTCTGGCGGTGCCGCTGCGGCAGGCGGCGCGGTGGGATCGATGACCGCGGCGCCCGCGGCCGCGGCGGGAGCGGCGGCTGAATCGTCCTTCTTGACCTCGGGTGCCTGGACCATCTTTCCCTCCATCTGAATCACGACCTGGTAGCGGGCATCGCTCTTGACTGACAATACGTTGCCCATCGCTTCGGCGATCTGGTGGATGGTCCAGGAGGACGGATCGCCGTCGATGAGCGCCGCCTGGACGAGCAGCTGCTTGAGACCGTCGAGCACGTTATCTGCCGCCGCCGCCGTTGCTGCAGCGTCCTTCTGGATGACACCCTCGAGCTGCGCGTAGGAGGCAGGGTTCATCCAGCCCTTCAAGGCGTCGAGCATGCGGCGGGGAGCCGGTGTGGCCGCCTTCACGCCCACGAACTTGCGCAGCTCGCTCACCCCATCGGACTTCACTGCCTGGAAGGTCGCCCCGTACATGGCGGGGTTATCCACCAACGACAGCTCTGCGATATTGGCCGAGTAGCGGGTGACGGTCTTGTCCTGCGGGTCGGGCCACCGGGCGGCGTAGTCGCCACCGATGGACACCCCCGTGTATCCGCCGGCCTTCACGATGCGCCACTGGTCGGGATCCAGCACATCGATGCAGACATCGACGGACTTCGTGGCCGCCAGTGGCTGCATGGCGCTGACCTTGCCGGCGAATACCGGCGAGTGCATCGCCCGCACGTTTCCCATCGAGGGCTCCTGGCCGGCCGCGGCGGTGCGCTGCAGGAAGTCGTCGCGCCACCTTTCTACCAGCGGCAGGCCGCGCTCGTAATCCCAGATCTCCTTGCTCTTGTCGACGCGCTCCTCGCACATGGTCGCGTAGACCTTGCGCTGCTCGATGTCGATCTTCGTGATCGGGATGGTCATCAGGCTTGTCTTCACCGTCGATCTCCTTTACGGGGGGCAATCCATGATCATGTCCACCGTCGCCAGCGACGGCGATCCGTTGGCCACGACAAACAGCCGGGCGTAGCGCAGGAGCTGGATCGTCCCCAGGTGGGTGTAGCTGCACGGCGCCGCGGCGCAGTTTCCGAAGGACACCGCCGTGTACCAGTTGACATCGTCACTCGATGTCTGCAGGAACGAGTCGAGATTGCCGATCGCCAGGGCGGTCACGTTCAGGCGTGCCGCGCAGCGTCCCTGCGAGCCCGTCACGACCCTGCCGGTGGACGCGCCGCCGAACTCTGCTTGCAAATCCAGCTCGACGAACGTGGCCCGGGGTGCGTCACCAGAGCCGGTGCCTGCGCGCGCGCTCCCGATGAAACACGCCACGGCGATGATTCCGAGGATGCTGAGAGTCCGCCGCATGATCTCCCTCACCGAAAGCAGTTGATGTAGAAGTTGGTCGTGGCCGTGCTGGGCGTGCCGGTGGTGGCCCACGAGAAGCGCAGATATCGCATGTAGACCCGCAGCGTGTACTCGGTCTTCACGCAGGCCGCGGTACAGGCCGCGTGGCTTGTGGCGTCGTACCAGTTGGTGCCGTTTGGCGACGTCTGGACCTTGTAGGTCACGCCGGGAGAGGAGCCCCCGCTCAGCGCGGTCAGCTCTGCCACTGCGGCGCAGGAGCCGTTTTCGCCGGCGTCCAGGACGTTGCTCGTGCCCGAGGCCGCGCTCGTGCTCAGCGCCGTCTGTTCGAGCGATGGGATGTTCAGCCCCGAGGTGCCATCGGCCGCGGCGCGGTCGTACAGCGCGAGCGCCCAGACGAGCCCCGCAAGCAGCGCGAGCAGGAGCGGGATCCTGATGTACTTCTGCTTCGTTGTTCTCATGGTCACCTCTTGCACGCGACCGTCGCGTGTCCGGTGCCAGTGGTCCCCGGCACAGTGCCCCATGTCCATGTTGCCCGGACGTAGCGGAAGCCTGTCTGAATATTCAGCAGGCCGGTATTGCCGGTGCCTGTTCCGATCGGCACCGAGTTGCCGGTAATGTCGTACCAGGTGCTGTTATCCGCGCTGCCCTGGAGGCGAATGCTGAAGTTGAGCCCGCCCCCGCCGCTGTTGGCCGTCACCGTCGCGCCAGCCGAACACACGGACGTATCCTGCGCGTCCATCGACGGAAACTGCCCGCTCGCCGCGATGATGTTCGTGCTCGCGCTGACGAGCGAGTGGTTGAAGTTGGAGTCCTCGCGCGTCTGCGCCCGGGCGGGCAGGGCCAGCAACGCGATCAGCGCCGCGGCGAGGGTGATCTTCAGGGGCCAGAGATTCCTACTGTCCTTCATACGCGCGTCTCCTATTTGCCCACCGCGGTGACGCCCATGGTGAACGAGGGATTTGTTCCTGACACCAGCGTCTCGATCCCCACCAGGTCGGCGGGAAGCTCCTTGAACAGTGCCCAAAACTTGCTCACCGCTGCCACTTCCTGGCAGATGTTCACTTTGTCCACGAACGCCGGGGCATCGGCAGGCAGCGCTGGCGCCACAACGAGCCGGTCGTACGCGCGCGGGATGAACACCGTCCCAGCATCCGCCGAGCACACCAGCCGCAGCGTGAGCTTCGGCGTGGTGCCCGACACCGCCGTGATGTTGACGTGCACCTCCAGCATCGACAGGGACGCGACCGGGACGCCCGAGCCCGGCCCCTGACTTCCCGTGATGACCGTGCCGGCTGACATCAGGACGATCCTCTGGCTGGCGCTCACGCGGCCTCCTTGGATGACAGCTCGGGTTCATAGGCGACCGCGGCCCTTACACAGTTGGGGTGGGCCGTGGGATGCTCGAGCAGCTGCTGGGGTGTCCACACCTGCCCATCGGCCAGCGCCTCCAGCTGCACTTCGCCCAGCAGGTTCTCGTCTGGCGCAGGTGCGCCATCGTCGTGGCCGTCCGGGGTGCAGCCCTCACCGTCGAGAATCAGCACCAGGTCCTGGCCGATGTCGATGAACGTCTCGGCCACACCCGTGTTGTAGGCAATCGCCGTCTCGGTGCGGGCGATCATGTCGGCGCGGGACTCGTCAAAGAGCGCCCCCAGCTCGGCGGCGAGCCGGTCGTTGGCCCAGCCTTCGCGCACAGCCTCCTGGACCTTGTCGCGGACCTCCTGGCGCACTGACTCTGTGATGGCGAACTTCGCATTCGGGTTTTCCATGAGCCGACCTTCCGCGTCGCGCCGGCGGCCCACGAGTTGCGCCGCCCGGTCGCGCGCGGCGCGCAGAGCCGAGGAGCTGGGCTGGCGGATGGCCGAGCCCACAGACATCGCGGCGTCCTGCGTGCCGGCTCTAACCGCGCGCACCAGCGCCTCGTACAGGTCGGCCTCGAGCTGGGCGATCTCCATGTCCACGGCGTCCACCGGCGGGACGGGATCGACCTTCTTGCCGAAGAGCTTTTGCACCGACGCGAGGAACTCCTCGCCGGCGGCGATGAAGCGCGGGCGCATGGTCTCAAGCCACCGCATCACGGCCTCCCGCATGCGGCGGCGCGGCTTTGCCTGGGAGCGGGGCGCGCGGTGGGTGCTTTTTTTTTTAGCCACGGCAGAAACGCCGCCCGGATCCGCTCGGGCGAGTCGGCCGCCTCAAGACGCCGCTGGACAGCCAGGCGCACCAGCTCGGGGATGGCCGCGTGGCCCCATTCCTTGTGCCGCTTGCCTAGCCGCTGGCGGTCAATGGCCGCGTGCTGCCAGGCGGCCAGAGCGGCGATCTTTTCTGCCTCTTTGGCCTCGAAGGGATCGCCGTCGTCCTGGTCGGTCGTATCCAGGTCGCGCCCTTGTGTGGGAGTGGCGGCGGATACCGGCTCGGTGTCGACCAGGCCGGCGGCGATGTCGTCAAGGAAGTGAACCGTGGCGCCCGTCTTCACGAACGGCCGGTCGAACTGCGGGCCGTAGGCCTCGTCGCCGTTTTCGCGGCGGATCTCGTTGAGCGTCTTGTGGCCGCCGGAAAGCTGCAGGTCCTGCCGGCGCGCCAGGTGCTCGGGCTCCTCGGCTTCGTCGATGGCGAAGCGGAACTCCAGGAACGGGTAGCCCATCGGCCCCTGGATGACGCCGGTGATGATCTCCTCCAGGAACGCCGCCTTCGGGCGCGTGCCGGATTGGGCCACGCTGCCTTCGATGGTGTCTGACTGCGAGCCACCGAGGCCCGACTGTTTGGCGATCGACGCCGGACTGACCTGGTACACCCACGCCACCAGGCGCATCTGAGCCTCGAAGAACTCGTAGTCCCATTGGCGGGTCTTGGTGGCGACGTAGGCGCCCTTGGGCAGGAGGATGAGCGCGCCGGCCAGGCCGTCGCTGCGCTCCAGCATCCGCTCGTCGAAGCCCTTCTGGAATTCGGCGATCTTCTCGCCCGACCATCCATCGACTGTGTAGATCCCTTCTGGCAGCGTGCGCTCGGTGTAGTATCCCAGGTCGTGCAGCTGCTGGCGCACCGCGAGGTTGAGCGTGATGAGCAGCATCTCGGCCTCGGAGCGGCCGTAGGGAGAGTCCGTACGCGGATGGCGCACCTTGTACCAGAGCGGTGAGGAAGACTCCTCGGCTCCGGTCACGGGATTCAAGACCGCCGGTGACGGGTACTGCCCCGTGTCGATGTCCCAGCCGGTTTCGGGTCGCCCGTGCGCCCACTGCACGTAGGCGTACATGCGCTCGCCGTTCTGGAATGTCCCGGGTATCGGCGAGACGCCCATCGCGTCCACCCAGGGCTGGATGGTCTCGCCGTTGAGCTGCTGCATACCGATGAACTCCCCGCCCATGTTCCAGCGCGGCACGAGGCTGAGCGCGTCGGTGACCAGGATCTCCTCCAGCCACGAGCTGAGCATCGTGCGCATCGACAGCGGCCGCATCGGGTCGGGCTGGCGCATCCAGTTGCGGACACGTTCGAGGGCCTTTTCGACTGCGGGGGATCCCTTCTGCCCTTTCACCGGCACGGCTTCGTACGCCATGCCCTGGATCTGCCCCTTGATGTCGTTCATCGCCGCGCGGGCGAATTCAGACGAGGCGACCATCTTCAGCGCTTCGAACAGCGTGAGGCGCCCGGGCCATCCGGTGCGGGGGCGGGACAGATTGGCGCCCAGCGGGGGCACAATCGAACGCGCAGATGAGCCGGGCTGCAGCAGGGGGCGCAGGCCCGGCATGGGCGAGAAGGGCCGCGCGGCGTCGATCTGTACGCGCAGGTCGTTGCCGTGCTCATCGACGAGCAGCCCCGCGATAGGGCTCGTGGCGATGGCACCGGGTGGTAGCTTCACGTTGCCCCCGTCTGCCTGAACTTCGGGTCCGTGTAGTACCGGAAGATCCCATCGTTGGGGTCCAGGGCCCCGGGCACGCCGAAGCTCAGCATCACGGCGTCAAAGGTGTCCGTGGACTGGCCCGTGCGCTTCTTGTACTCGTCCTTGCCTTCGATATGCCGCTTGCCGGCCGAGAATGCGACGCGCAGCGTCATGGCCTCAGCGCGCAGCGTGGTGGCCTCGTTGACCTGGGGGTCGATGGCGATGGCACCGGATCGGAAGCGCTCCTGGATGTCGGCGCACATCTGGCTTTTGAGGTTGACGTGGCGTTTGTGGCGCTGCTCGCCGTCGCCCTGGTCGATCGGCAAGGCGTCCACACTCACGCCCACGACGTTGTAGCCCAGCGCGCGCAGCTTGTCTGTGACGCCACCTCCAACGCCGATGTCGTCCACGTAGATCGGGAGGCGCCTGCCGGCAGCGTGGGAGCCTGCGAACTCGTCGGCGATCTCTGCCGCACGCCCGGCGGTGTACTCCGTGTCGTTTCCTTGCCAGGCGTCCTCATGACGCACGGCGTGAATCAGGTCGCCGGACCGACGCGCCACCAGCGAGCGGTCAACACCAAAGCGGGCGACGTCCACTCCGAGGGATTGCGGGCTCTGGCAGAGCGCATCGCGCTGCGCCCATCGGGAGAACGCCGCGTCGAGCATATCGGCGGTGATGAGCGCCTCGGCGCTCTGGAGCGGGAACTTCCCGAGCACGTCCACGCGGGCTTCGTAGGAGTCCCGGCCGTAGCGATCGATGATGCGGCGCGCCCACTCGCGGCTCACCCGGGGCGCGCGGGCCGGGTCGTCCGGATCCCCGGTGATTTCGATCACCCACCAGTCGGGGCGGTCCTGGTGCGCGGCGCGGTAGAGCGGCCCCACGAGATCCGTGGGGTTTCCACCCAGCAGGATGTGCGCCTCCCGGCAGCTCGGGGTTCCCAGGTTCGCCATGATGCCGTCGGCCGCGGTCACCAACCCCTGCGGCGTGCCGCCGGCTTCGTCGATGGTCACCATCACGTACAGGGAATGCAGACCCGCGAGGGATTGCCCCTGTTGCTTCTCGTCACCCGACCGGCTCCACTGCCTGGCGGACAGGAACCAGGTGCCGCTGTGGCCGCGCCGGTAGATGCGCGTGGTTTCAACCTCGAACTCGCGCTGCAGGTATGCCGACCTGTCGCGCCACAGGGCCATTTCCTTCCATAAGTTGTCGCGCAGATTGTCGCCGGTGATGGCGAGCGCCGCCATGTTGGGCGCCGGCCGCGTGCCGATGAAATTCCAGTTCAGCCACGCTTCCACGGCGGTCTTGCCGGGTCCCTTGCAGGCGATCATCGCCTGGCGCGGGTTGTGCGGGAACGCCTGCAGCGCACGCTCCTGCCAGGGGTCGGGGGTGACGCCGAACTGGTCGCGGACGAACTGAGCCGGATGCTCGATCCACGTCGCCATCTGGCGCTCAGCCTGCTCGCGCAGCGAGCTACCGGCCAGCAGCGCCATTGCGGCGAGTAATGGCGCCCAGGATGATTTCCTCCAGGCTCGCGCTCGCATCATGCTCCAGCACAGACTTGAGCTCGCCCAGCTCCTGCGCCGCCAGGGCGCACAGCTGGCGCAGCTCGCCAACGGGTTTTTCCTCGATGGGGTGTTCCGACCGGCCCGAGTAGCGCACCACGCGGTAGTGGTTTTCGGAGTGGAACAGCTCGTCGAGCCGCTTGAGCCGGTAGTATTTCGAGCACAGCGGGATGTCCCCGATGTGCTCGATCAGCGACTTGCGCATCTGCTCGATGATCGGCCCCCACTTGTCCGAGTCGCGGTAGTGGATGATCGACGGCAGGGCCAGATGGATGCCGTACTGCTGCCTGAGCGCCTGGCGGATCTTTTCTGGCGGCTCGAACTCGGCAAAGAGGCGGCATACAAAACGCTTCTGCTCTCCGGTGAGGCCGTTGCGCTGCTGCTTCACACCCCTGTCACTCTCAGCCCATCTCAGGCGGTAGGAATCGTCTTCACCCGCGCGCAGGCTGGCCCCACGCCGGCCATGAGGTCAAGAGATCAGGCCGATTTTTTTCTCAGTGGGCTACCGGTAGGCCATTTTTCTTTCGTGCGCAGCTCGACGGTGCTGAATCGGGCGCCACAGTCCAGGCACTGGCGACGCCGCCACACACGGAACTGGTGGGGGCTGGGACGCTTCTTGAGGCACTCATGACGCAGATGGGGGCAGCGCGCTTTGCCCCGGAACCTGACCACCCGCGTCACACCCATCACGCCTTCGATGTCTTCGCCGCCGCGGCCTTCTTCACCCGGGCCTGGACCGCAGCGAGGCTCACGCCGTAGAGCTTGCAGGCCGTCGTGAGAGGCTCCCTGAAGCTCGCGCCGGACCACTGGGGCACGCCGTCTGCGGCGAGCAGTTCCACGACGAGCGCGCGCAGCGCGGGCTCCTGCAGCGTGGGGATCACCTTGTGGATTCCTGTCGCGCCGCGTCCGGCCAGGCGGCTCTTGCCAGTTGAGGCCAGCTCACGGCGCTTTTCGACCTCGTAGGCCATCTGGCCGGCGCTGCCGCACACGGCGCCGGCGAGCCAGCGCCAGAACGCCAGATCGGGCTTGCGCGCGGTGGCCTTCTGCACGAGAGCCGCCAGGACCTCCATGCCGGAGGCTTTGCGCAGCTGGTGGGCCTTCCTGCGCCGGCGTTCCCCGTCCCTCTGCGGCGTGCTCTGCGGCTTCATCGCCTTGGGGTGGCGCGTGCCCAGCACCTTGAGAGCGGCGGCCCTGGGGACCAGCTCGTGGAGGGCGTTCTCGTCGTCACCGTAGTGGCGCGACCCCGTGGCGAGCACGGCCTCCGGGGCGTCCTTGCCGAGCACCTGGCGCCAGTCCTTTCCGTACAGCGGAGAGTTGTGGCTGACCTGGTAGCAGGCATCCGTGAGCGCCACGAAGTCACGGCCCTGCAGCGCCTCTTGCGCCTTCTTGCCCGTGAGCACTGTCTGGCCTGCGGCCCGGGCCTGCTCGAGCCGGCGGCCGGCGAAGGCTTGCCGCTTCATGGAAAAGCAGGCGATGTCCGTGCACACGTCTGTACTCTTCACATCGCCGAACAGCTCCGCCTGGTTGCCGGTGCGCTTCGGACAGGTCGTGCAGGGCCCGGCCTCGGGCAGCAGCTCGGCGTCGTCCTTCTTCCAGGGCGCCCCCGAGAGCGCGGTCATGAAATGCTCCTGGATGTAGCGGGCGGCGTCGCGCGCCGACAGGTCGCGCTGCAGGATCCACTGGCAGGCCTGGGCGGCCAATGCGGGGGTGGGGATCCGGGCCACCAGCAGCGCCACCGACGCGGACAGCTTGCCCTCGAGGAAGGCCTTCTTGGAGGCCTCGGGCAACGCGCACAGCTTGAGCCGCGCGTAGACGTAGGCCTTCGATTTGCCCACCTTCACAGCCAGGTCCTCGGCGGAGTAGCCATGCTTTGCGTGCAGGACCCGGTAGCCCTCTGCCTCCTCGAGCGGGTGCAGGTCGGCGCGCTGCAGGTTCTCGATGATCTGGACCTCGAGGACCTCCACGTCCGACAGGGTGCGCGCGATCGCGGGGATCGTCTGCAACCCGGCCGCCTTGGCGGCCGCCAGGCGCCGATGTCCCGCGACGAGCTCGAACCCCCTGCAGCCGTTAGGCCGTACCAGGACGGGCTGCAGCACGCCCTTCGTGCGGATCGAGGCGGTCAGCTCGGCCAGGGCCGCGGTGTCCATGCTGCGGCGCGGGTTGGTCTTGCTCAGGCGGATGTCGGCCAGCGCGATGACGTGGAGCTGGGATTCCGGGGCGGGTGCTGTGTGCTGTTCCATCACGCACCCTCCCCGGCCGACTGCGCGTCCCCGCCGGTCCACGGCTCGTCGTCCATCGGCAGGTTGCCCTGCATCTCGTCGGGGGTGAGGGGGCGCTCCTGCAGGACCTCGTTGCGGTCCATCGCGAGGTACTTCATGGCGCCATGCTCGAGATCCGGAAAGCAGCGGACCTCGATGTCGCGCTGCTCTTCGCCGGCGCCGATGACGTTGGCCAGCCGGGTGATGCAGCCCGCGATCGCGTCCAGGCGGCTCTTGTAGCTCTCCGCGGTGCGCTTCTTGTCTTCCTCGACCTCGGCGTACTCGCGCTCGTTGCGGGCGAGCTCCTCGCCGTAGGCCGCGGTCTCGGCCTGGGTGAGCCGCTGGGTCAGGCTGATGTGCGTCGTGCGGAACTTCATGTGCGGCGTGCGGAACCTCATGCGGTCTTCCTCCACGGGTTGAGATGGGACAGGCCGACGTGAAGCGCGCAGATCGCGTCTGCCTCGTCGTCGGTCAGGGATACCTTCGGGACACCGTAGTAGCGGCGGATGTTGGCGGCGGCGCGGATCATCGTCGCCTTGTCGGCGTGGCCGTCGCCGGCGGCCTGCTTCTTTATCGTGCCGCTGTGCAGCGGCGGGTGCACAGGGACGCCGCAGCGCGCCGCCCACTGCTGGACAGTGGCGATGATGCCCAGGTGGTAGGCCGTTGGCGCGGCGCCGCGGTGATGGGCGGCCTCGACCACGATGCCGGCCAGCTGCTGGTACAGGCCGCATAGCTCGCGCTCTTTCGCCGACAGCCACAGGTGGACCCCCAGGTAGCGCAGGCCTTCGTGGTCGGGCATCTGCTGGCAGAAGCCGTCATCGACGAGCGTGCGCATCGCCACGGCCAGGTCCAGAACCCCCGATTGGAAAAACCCGCCGCGCACCCCATCCCCCACCGCCCAGCCAGTCTTCGTAGCGGGGTCGAGCGCGAGCAGCACCTGATTGCTCATCGCCGTAGCCTCGCGTCGCGCTTGCGCAGCTGGCGCTTGAGCTCTCCGGGGCCGATCTTTGGTTCCATCTTCCCGCGCGCCGCCAGGGTGGCTTTCGCCTTGCGCACCCAGCGGCTCACGCCGGCCGGGTCCGGTACGTCGCCCTTGACCTGCTCTGGACCTTCACGGTTTGCCGGTTGTGAACCTGAAACTTTCCCGCTCTTTGTGGACGCCCGCGGGGGTGAAAGGGGCTGGGGGGCTGGTGCGGATCCGGAACAAGATCCGGATACGGATCTGGATCTAGATCCGGAAACCAGATCTAGATCAAGATCTACTGGGCTGGGTCGTGCCTGGGTTGTGCCGTGGTCGGACCTAGGCTGTGCCGGGGTCGGACCTGGGTCGTGCCTGGGTCGTACCTTGCCGCGGCTCTTAACTGCTGGATTACAGGGGAGTTCCGAAGGCCCCTCCCGAGGGTGTGGAGTCTGATGCTTCAGGAAGGTCACGACATGGATGACGCGCTGTCCGCGGACCTCGTAGCGCGCGATGAACGGATCCGGGCCTGCCGCGAGCTGATCGAGCATGGTTTCGACGTCGCAGTCGTCGTAGGGCAGTAGTTTGCCCTTCAGGGTCCGAGGGCGATCGAGCAGGCGCCCAGCTCGGTCGGCCTCGGTCCACAACCCGGCGAACAAGATCCGGGTCAACGGTGGCAAAGAGCAGAGCTCGGCGTTACGAAAGAAATCCGGGCGAAGCGTCCGGCTGCGGCTCACGGGATAGGCCTCCAACAGAGGGGATTTATGTAGTTGGTTTGCATGATGTTTTATAAGGCCTTTCCACAGCACAATGTACTTGACTTGCGAGCAAATAACGTATATAGTGCACTACATGGGATCGACGATCCCGCCCGGGCCCCGGGGTAGCAGGGGCGAGGAGAACAGAATGTCCAAGTACCAATTCCGGCACGTCCAAGGGCACAGCGCGTATGACCACTTTGCGGCAGAAGTCATCCGCCTCGCGCAGGCAGATGGCCGCACCACCAAGCGCGGGATGGAAGCCGCGCTGCGGCGAGCGTGGAAAGCGTGCCAGCCGCATGCTGCCATAGGACCGCGAATCGACGTGGTGAGTGAGTAGGGCGCAGACCGAGCGCTCTTCGGAGCGCTCTAATGCGCGCCCTAGGAGATAGCCATGAACGACAAGCTCACCATCAGCACCGCGCAGCTCCTCGCCCTCTTCCCGGACGAGGCGGCTGCGCGCCACTACATCGAGTCGCGGCGCTGGCCGAACGGCCCTCGCTGCCCGGTCTGCGCGAGCGACCGGATCGGCGACCACTCGCCCGGCCTCTACAGGTGCAACGCCTGCGAGGAGGCATTCAGCGTGCGCACCGGGACGGTGATGGAGCGCTCCAAGATTCCGCTGCGCACCTGGCTGCACGCCATGTACCTGCTCGTGACTAGCCGCAAGGGCATCAGCTCCATGCAGCTCAGCAAGGAACTGAGCATCCAGCAGCGCTCCGCCTGGTTCCTCCTGCACCGCCTGCGCGAGGCGTGCGGCAAGAATCTCGACACGATGCGTGGCATCGTCGAAGTGGACGAGACGTACGTCGGCGGGCGCGAGGCGAACCGGCACGAGTCGAAGCGCAAGAAACTCGAGTTGACGCGATGAAGCCGCTGCCGATCCTAGACGCCGCAGTGGACGCACTGCTCGCCGCGAAGCCGAAGCCGCGCACCAAGCAGGCGAAGAAGCGCGCCCGGCGGGCGAAGCGTATTCAGCGCAAGTCATCTACGTAATTCCCCAACAGAGGGGGTGCTGGGGGTAGTCACGACTCTTCCAGGAACACAACGGGCGATGCCTTGACGAACCCAGGCGTGGGGTATTCCGCCAGACCAAGCGAGCGCAGCCGCCCCCGGGCTCATAACCAGCCCGGCGTGCCAGCTCATCGTTGCGCAGCTCCGCGGGGTAGACCATGATCAGCTCCGCCAGCAGCTTGCGCTCAGGGCCTGGCAGACGCTCCATCACGCGGCGCTGCAGGTCGCAGAACAGCTCGCCTGTCTCCCCAGCGCCGATGAGGATGCGCTTCATCCTTCAACAGAGACCGAGGAATCTCTGCGCCGCTTCCGTGTTGCCCTGGACGACCACACGGGAGTTCTTCGGGAACCAGGTAAGTACAAGCCCGTCCTCCGCAACGTACTGAAGGCCGAAAGCGATGGTGTGCCATCGCCCTTTGTAGCCATGCCGCCTTAGAAAGGCTTCCACGTCCAACCGATCCCCATAGGGAATCTGCAGGCTCGTCCCGTTTCTACACCAGCGCCTCTCCATCACGCCTGCTCCTTCCTCGGGCAGTCCTCGGCACGGTGCCAGACACTGGCATCAGTGCTATGTATGTAGGTGGTAATTCCGTAAAGATGTTTACTGAGAGATTCAAGCGGAATGCGCCATCCTGATGGATTCAGTTCTGCGGGCCGCCTGACGAACCATGGCGTATCGCTAGTGCAGCAGTCGCTGCCTATTTGGATGTGGAACTTATCCCCCACCCTCGCCGCCATCGCCTGCTCTGGCGTGACCATCAGTCCGGCACCTTCTTGGCCTCCCCTACCTGTACGGAGCGTTGTGGGTAGCGATGCTGGCGTTGGCCGTCATCACGGCCTCGCGGATCTTGCGGACGGCCGCCGTGCGATCCGCGCCAGCGGGACACTCCCTGTCGATCACATTGGCCAGCGCGAGCGCCGCTGCCCTGATGCGCTGGTAACTCTCGGTCTGCTCTGGCGTGGGCGCGTGGTAGGTGAACAGATGCACGAGGACAGGGCTCGGATTGAGGTACGCCTGCACTTGCTTCGCGGAGTTCTCGATCATCTTCTGCTTCATCTCGTCCAAGGTCATCTCAAGGTCGCCCTGGTTCTCCAGCGGTACTCCGACGGTTCCCTCTGGTCCCTGCATGTTCCGTCCTCCTAGTGTGAGTTTCGTTCCATGAACTCGGCCAGAGCGAGCATCATGTCGTCCCGACGAGCATTGCTGATCCATGCGACGTTGCCGCCCTCGCCGTAATTGAAAACCAAAAGGGCGAAGCCCACGCCCTCCGGTAACGCGCCTCCGATTATCTTGCCGATTTCTCGGGCTTTAGCCCGCAGCTCCTCCTTTGTCACCATCAGTCCTCCCTCACCGGCCCCGCGTACAGCGGACGCCAGTTGATGCCGGGGCACAGAGGAGCCGGGAGACTCCTGTGCGTTAGACCCCTGCGCGTGATGTGAGACGTGGTTCCCCTAGATATCCGGCCGCACAGCCCACACCACCACCAATCCGGCGTCTCCCGCTGCTTGCGCTCCGCTTCGAGGGCGGCGTCGAGTGTCTTTGCTGTGGGGGTACTGTCAAGGTTGAGTGTCGTCAACAGGTCAAGACACTTCTGAACCGCCCTCATCAGCGGCGTGTCGTTCGCGCTCATCGCTTCACCCTCCTGCTCAGATAGTCAGCGATCCACGTCTGCGCCGTGAGCGCGACCTCCAAATAGGAGGCGCTGATTTTGCCGTCGTACTCCTGTCCCGGACGATAGGTGCGCCAGATTTCATCCCGGATCTCTTTGGGAAGCCTGAACCAGTGTGGCCTGCATCCCCAGGTTGCCGGGGGGACCTGCTGATCGCAGTTGGGCCAGTGGCAGATGTGAGGTCGCGTCTGCCTTGCGCTATGAACGTATCGCCGCTTGTTCGCGCTCATCGCTTCGGCTTCCTTTTCTTCATCCTCCTGGCTCTGTCAATGGCGGCGTCGAGAAGTGCGCGCATCATCGGCTCGGAATTAACGGTTAGGACTCTCTTGCCTGCGACACTCACACATATCATGAAGCTGCCAAAGCCGAACCCGGCGCTCATCTTTCCCTCAGACCCATCCGCGAACTTTGCCGTTGCAATGTCTCGTTGGCGGCCGCCCAGCTTGCCTTCCGTGTCAACGATAGGCAGCTTCACGGTGATGTATTCCTGCTTCTGCTTCATCGCTTCGGCTCCCATCGGATCACGCCGCCACCTTCACGGTCCCGCCGGCGACCTCGAGGCGCACGTCGGCCGACTCCCACACCTCCGGGCTGTGCGACACGAACACGACCTGGTGGAAGCCGCCGAGCTCGCGAGCGCGACGCATCATCAGGACGTACCTGGCGGCGTTTTCCGGATCCAGCGCCCCGGCGGTCTCGTCGCGCCACAGCGTCTCGTAGCGGATGCCGCTCTTGCGGGCGTTGAGGATGGAGATTGCGAGGCCCAGCGCCTCGCCGATGACAACCTTCTCACCGCCCGACAGCGACTCCACCGGCCGCTCGGCGCCGGCGTCGAGCACCGTGATATCGAAGGCCTCGGCATATTCCCCGCGCGCGGACTTCTTCTCGCGCAGCGTCTCGAAGCTGATCGCAAAGCGCGGCCCGTAGCACGACTCGAGCAGCTCGTTGGTGATGTGGGCGACCTCCGGCCCCGCGGCGTCTATCTCAAGAGCCTGCACGCCGTCCTTGCCGAGCGCCTTTGCCAGCATGCTCCAGTCTCCCAGGTGCATCTGGGCTCGCGCCTGGGCGGCGCGCAGCGGCTCGAGCTGGGCCTGCCTGGCCTGGACCTGCTCGAGAGCAGCCCGCACGCGCGCCAGCAGCTGGTCGGCGTCACGCAGGGCGCGCTCGGCAGACTCCCGGGTGAGGCGCGCGGCCGTGGCTGAGACCTCGGCAGTGCCTACCGATTCGGTCTGGGCGCGCGCGAGCTCGAGCGCCCGGCGCGCCTGGCCGAGGCGGTCAGCGGCGCCGCGCAGGCTGTTCTGCGCGGCGGCTTGTTTGGTCTGGGCGTCACGCATCTCGGCGTTGCAGCCCATCTCGATCTGGGCGGCCTCTGCCAGGGCCACCCATACGGCATCCTGAGCTGCCGTCATCTGCTCCTGGTGCTGGGTCAGCTCGGCGTCTGCCTCCCCCACCAGCGCGCGCAGCTGGTCCTTCGCGCCGGCGACGGCCTGAGCGCGGGCCAGGGCCTGCTCGGCGCCCAGACGGCGCTTGCGCAGGGCGTGGGATTTCACGTCCTGCCCGTCAATCGTTCCAGCTGCTGTGCTCAGAGGCGCGTACACCGCCTGAGCGTCCGCCAGCGTGGTGAGCTGCGCAGCCTCCGCGCCGGCCTCTGGCAAGTCGTCAGAAAACCCCTCCATCTGGAGGCGCGCATGCCGTGCCTCAGCCAGCAGCGGACAGGTCCCGGCGAGCGGGTTCCCGTCCCACAGCTGCTTGGCCCCGCAGGGGGCCTTGTCGAGCATCTGTGCCTGATGCTCGAGCCTGATCATTTCCTTGCCGCGGGCCACGAACGCCGTATGATGCCGCTCCCGCGCGATGTCGTATGCGGCCTGCGCGGTGGCAACGCGCCGGCGGGCCTCATCCAGCCCGCGCAGCTGTGCCTCCCACGCCGCGGTCTCAGCGGACACCGCCTCCAGCTCTGCAAGCGCCTCGACGGCATCGCGCGCGCCGGCGATATGCTCCTCCAAGGCCACCCGCCGCGCGGAGATCCGCTCCATCGCGCCCTGGTGCCGGGCAACCTCCCGGGGCTCCAGCTCGTGCACCTTACGGGTGTTGAGGAAACCCAGCCGCTCCTTGGCCTGCGCGAGGGCCTTCTGCTCAGCCGCGAGCGCATCCGCGGTGGCCTTTTGCGCTGCGCCGACCTCACGCTGGGCCGACTCCACGGCCGCCTCGAGGGCAGCCAACCGCTCGGCCGCGCCGCGGGCGCGCGCAAGCGCCGCCAGGGCGGCCGCTTCCTCAGTGCGGGCGGTGTCCAGCCGGCCGGCTGCGGCTTCAGCGGTGTTCTGCGCGCCGGCAACGTCCAACTCGAGCCGTGGCATCACCTCCAACTCGCGCTCCAGCACGGTGAGTGCCTCGCGGGCCGACGTCAGCTCCTGCTCGGTGCGGCCGGCGCGGTCCTTGGCCGCCGCGTGCAGCAGCTCGAGGTAGGCCAGGCCGAGCAGCTCGACGAAGAGGCTCTTGCGGTCGGCCTTCTTCATCTGCAGGAAGCTGCCCGCCTTCGTCTGGCAGGCGAACACGCTGGACAGGAACAGCGCCCTGGTGCCGAAGCGCCGCTCGATCTCGGCCTCGAATTCAGCGGAACGTCCGGTCGTCACCGAGGCGCCGTTGACGAACACGTAGCCTTCCGTCGTGCGCCGCTCCGCATCCACCGCCAGGCGCACCTTGATCTCGTCGCGCTGGTGGGTGAAGACGGCCTCCACGAAGGCATCCCGGCCGTGGGCGTAGTCGTACAGAGAGCCCGGCCGCGACGGAAAGACACGGTGCAGCGCCGCCGGCACCGCCTCCAGGCATGTCGTCTTGCCGGCGCCGTTGTCGCCCACCAGGGCGATGAGGCCCGGCCCCAGGGCGTCGAAGTCGATCCGCACCGGCTCGGCCGACGTGAAGCGCGTGAGGCCACGCAGACAGATGCTACGCAGTCTCATGCCGCGACCTCTTCCCGCAACCGGGTCTCTATCGCCGCCAGCTTCTGGCGGATGCGCTCGCGCGTGGGCTCGTCGATCTCGATCCCCTTGGCGCGCAGGTAGGCGTCCACCTTTGCCATGCTGTCGCGCGCCGAGACGATCTCCGGGGCGCGCTGGCGGACCTCCTGCTCGATGATGGCCTCCATCGTCACGTCAGCGGCGCCGGCGAGCAGAATGGCGGCGCGCACGCCGTCGGCGTCGAAGCGGTGCAGTTGGTCGGCGTGGATGTGGTAGCGGTAGCGGACCAGATCCCCAGGCTGCACGCCTGCAGAGAGCACGTCGAGCGCCGTGGTGGCGTCGTCTTCCAGCAGCACGATCCGCCGTGCCGGCAGCTCCACGAAGCAGCTCTGCGTGAAGACCCCATCGTCCAAGCCCACGAGCCACCAGCCCTTGGCCTCGGCCTCTCCGAAATTCTGGCGCCACGTCGAGCCGGCGTAGGCCACCTTTCCGCCAAACCAGGACTGCGCCTTGTGGATGTGTCCGAGCGCGGCGTACTCGCAGCCCACGTCGAGGATGTCGGCGGGCGACAGCTCTACGGTCGTGCCGATGAGGACCTGTCCGGTCGACGTTTCCGCGCCACCGACCATGAGGTGGCCGGCGAAGATGGGGATGAAGTCCGTCGCGCGCGCCTCTGCCGCGTGAGCCCGCATCACCGTCATCATCTGGCGGGCCGCGGCGATCGCCAGGTTGCGGGACTGCTCGACGTCCACCGCCGCGTCGAGCCCGGCCACCAGGTGAGCCTTGTCAAACCAGGGACAGCCGATCACAGCGCACGCGCCGGCTGGAGTGGCCAGACGCGCCACCAACGGACGGTCCATGACGCGCACCGCGTGCCGGGTCTCCAGCTCGGCGAAGATGTTGAGGTCCCCGGCCGCGTCGTGATTGCCCTTCACGATCGCAACCGGACAGACGCTGGCCAGCTGCTGCAGGAAGCCAGCCATCGCGTTGCGCTCCGCCGGCGTGGAACGCGCGTGGAACAGATCGCCGGTGAGCAGAGCCAGGTGACACCGCGCCTGCGCGATCTGTCCCACCATCGTGCGGTGCAGCGCGATCCAGTCGTCGAGCCGCATCCGCTCGCAGCAGTGCAGATCCGAGGCATGGGCGATGCGCAGCTGGCTCACCGCCGCCTCCGCTGCAGCTCCGACAGTCCGCACACCACGAGCCGGGACAGCGCGACCTGGTCGGCATTCTCAGGGGCCGGCAGGAACCGCGCCCAATGCCTCAGCCGGTCTTCGTTCTTGGCGATCACCGCCGTGAGGACCTCGTCGGCGGTGGGCCAGGGCGTGGACAGCCGGGGCACGGCTGGCTGGGCCGCGCTCACGCGCCACCGCCCTTGTGCTCGGCCAGCCACTTCGCGTTGGCCGCCACAGCGCGGGATCCGGACAGCCCGGCCAGCCCGGGCATCTCCATGTCGGGCAGGTCCGCGTGGCGGAGCGCGGCGAACTCCTTACCCCAGGGGTAGCACTGCCGGCAGCGGACGCACTTGACGCGCTCGGTGGTGAAGGCTGCAAGCTGCGAGCTCACCTGGCGCTGGTCACCGCACGGGCAGCCGCACACGAACATCTGCGGCGCCACCGGCTCGGACTCCGGCTCCGGCCCGCCTAGAGAGTCGATCCACGCATCGACTTGCGGGTCCAGCGTCGGGGCTGGCGCGCCAGGCTCACCGCTCGTCAGCTCCCGGTGCGGCGTCACGTCGCTCCCCGTGCCGCTGATGGGCATCTGCCGATCTGGGCCGTAGAGTGAGTCGACCACGCCCAGACCCTTTGCCGCGACCATCTTGCGTACCTCGGGATCGGTCATGTCGGCGACGTACACAAGCGCCGGAACGACGAACGGCCGCGCGAGCTCGGCCTCGGTGTACTTCTGTTTGAGCGCGAGGCCCTCCCGGATCGCCCGGTTGAGGGCCTTGGTCTCTGCCAGCTCGAGGGTGAACTTGCGGGCCTGGGCCAGCCGTTTCTCCGACCAGCCCTTGGTCTCATCGGCGCCGGCGCGGTGATCGACGCGCCTGGTCTTGGCGAACTCCTTGACCGTGCCATCCAGCATCGGGATCCGGATGGTGGAGGTGAACTCGACGTAGCGTGGATCCTTGCGGTCGTCCACGCGGCGGCACTTTTCCGCCACGACGTCGCCTCCGGCCGCCTGCAGGATCTTCAGCAGGCCGACCTTGGTGGGCGCGCGCTCGTCCTTCTCGCAAAAATGATCGTCCTTGTAGACGTCGCCGCCGTTCACGTCGGCGCTGAGCACGACCACCCGCAGGCTGACCTTGTGGCTGGCCGGGATGAAGTCCGGCGACTGCAGCGGCGTGACCAGGTTCACGCGGCTGGCCAGGTCGCCGTAGACCTCTCTGAGCCGCTCGATCTTCTCGATGGGGGCGCTGGGCAGCTCGTACTTCACCAGCGCCGTGGTGGGGCTTGCCATGGCATCCTCCTGCGGGGTAAGATCCCCGCGCTTCTCTGTCTGTGTCACCGAGCGCCGGGGGTGAGTCCCCGGCGTTCGTGTTTCAGGGCTTCCGGTACACTCCCCTATCAACCCGGTCCACGTCGCCCGCCTCGTTGAGCTGGCTGAGCGCCACGCCGATAGGCTTGGACTCTTCGTTCATCCGCGCCGCGAGCTGGAGCGCCGACAGTTCTTCGCCAGGCTCCATCGCCGCGAGGATTCTCTGACGCAAGCTGTCGCTCTTTGGAGGCGCGGCGCGCTTGTTGCTGGCCTTGCGTGGCGCCGCCGGCGCTACCGCCTGGGGGGGGGCGCCGTTGGGCTTGTAGATGGCGATGATGTTGCGCAGCGCGCAGGCGGCCTGCTCATGCCGGGCCAGCTCGGCTACCAACGTGGCGATAACCTCAGCCGTCATGGCTCCCTCCCCGACTCCACCGACTTCACCCACGTCCAGAAGCGGGCGATGCCGCGCCAGCTGGTGCGCTCGGCCGCTGCCCTCCATCGCGCCTTGCATTCGTTGAGGGAGCGCTTGTCCCGGCCGGCTTCCTCGTAGCAGCTGACAACCGGCGGCGGGGGCGGCGGCTCATGGTCCGGCCCGCACCACAGCGCGAACAGCATCAGTAGGGTGCTCATTTCGACAAACTCTCCACGATGAGTTGGATGGCGCCGAACACGACGCCAGCCGCCATCAACGCCGCGATACCCCACTCCGCAGTGCGGCCGCGATCAGACGCCCAGAAGCGCCGCCAGCGGATCGCCAGCGTCCGGTGGCGCAGCCGCCACGCAATGCGATCCGCCAGCGAGGGCCGCAGCCCGTCAGTTGCGTTGAGAGCCATCAGTCAGCCTCCTGCATAACCGCGTGATCGTCATGCGCTCCTCCAGGTAGGAGCCGGACCCGGCGGCCGTGCTCCGTCATGGTCGCCAGCCCCGGCTCCTGTGTCGGCCGCGATCGGCGGCTCGCGGCGGGCCGTCAAACTCACGAAGGGGCGACGCGGCCCGGCTGCGCACCGAGCCGCGTCGTGGGTGGGCCCCGAGCAGAACAGACCCGGGCGACAGCATCATGAGCGCGGCTCCCGAACGGGCCACCACCGGCACGCTCTGCGGCCCTGAGGCGAGGCCTCGCCGTGGCGCTCGAGCAGGCCCGCGGCTTCAAGCTCGGCCAGGCGCCGTCCGACTCGTTGCCTCCAGTACTCCGGGCCGCGCCCGCTCGGATCCACGCGCGCGGCGACGGCGCCCAGCTCGATGGCCGTGAAGCCTGGGTTGTCGCGCACGAGCTTGAGGGCCTCGGCCTGGCGCTGGCCGATCTTCGAAAGGCACGCCTCGGCCGCCTGCCGCGAAGTATCAGGGTCGGTGCCACCCCACAGCGGCCCCGTGGGCGCAGGCAGAGGCAACTGAGGCGAGCCCGCCTCGCGCCTGTTGCGCGCTGTCTGGCGGGCCCGCAGCGCGCTGTCCGTGCCGAAGCCGCCGAGCGACATCAGCGATCTCCGCAGGGCTCGTCGCCCAGGCACGGGCGTGGTTGCCCGCTGCAGTCTCTGCTGATGCCGTGGCGGGCTGCGTCATCGTCCACCGTGCCCGGCCAATGGGGACGCCGCCGCGCGGCAGACGTGTCATCCGGGTCGGCACCCCCGGGGAGGGGTCGCGCGACGGCGAGATCTACTCTCTGCGCTGGGTATGCCGTCCCGGTGCAGACGGCGGCACTTCGGCTTGACGTTCCTGCGCGGGAGCCTTGCGAGGCAGTGCAGGGGATCGAAGCAGACGCGACCGGGACGGCAATGGGGAGAATCCGACCACCGATGCAATGCGGTCCAGGCAGGTGATGATCCGACAGCCGGTCCTGTGACCTATCGTGTTCCTGAACCCGCAGGAGGCGCAGGTGCCGTGGAAGCCACGCGACAACGCCGCCAGGAGCTTTTCGGTCTGCAGGAGGATCTGCACCGTGCGACCCGAGGGGGCCGACCTGATGGCGGCCTCGAGTGCGTGCTGCGCCTCCCTGCGCTTGCGCTCGGCGTCGATGGTGCGCTGTGTCTGATTGCCGGAGCGTCTGCACATCCAACGCAGCTCGCGCTCCGTGAGCATGACCCGCGAGGCCATGCGGTCCCACTGGATCTTGCATCGCTCCAGCTCCAATCGGAGCCGCTCGCACTCCATGCACAATCCCATGAAACACCCTCCCTGGCCGGCCAGTCGCCGGGAAGGGGAGCGGGCCAGAATCTGTCCATGGTGCAAAGATACGAAAGGACCGAACTCTGCGGGGTGCCGGATCCGGCGATTCCTGGCCGGTTGAACAGGAACCCGAGACGGCCCCCCCTAACCTGTTGAGGTGGCTGCTCATAACGCGCCGCCGAAGCCGCGCACTGCGGAGATGGCGCGAATAGAGGGCGTATCTCTTATCGGACGTTCTAGGGCTGGCTGCAGCACCGACACTCAGGCTCGACAGTCACGCACAGCCGCCTCGCGTTCCACGCTAACCGCGATTCCCTTCGTCCGTCAGACTCTGCATGTCGTTCTATCCCACAGATGATCTCCCTGGCGACTACACTTTCCAGCCCTGACCCTGCAGAGGCGAGGATGAAACCCATGCTGCTCACAGATCGATGGCTGGCCCCTCGAGGGCTGGCCGTACTGACTGCCGTGCTGCTTTCCAGCGCCGCGCACGCCGCCGACTGGCTCCAATGGGGAGGCCCAGGCGGGGATTTCATGATCCAGAGCGGAACCCTCGCTTCGAGCTGGCCGGAAGGAGGCCCGAAGCGGCTGTGGCAGCGGGAGCTGGGCAAGGGGTACTCATCCATCCTGCGCAAGGGCGATCGGCTGGTCACGATGTACCGATCCGCTCAGGAGGAGATCATCGTCGCGATGGATGCCCGCACGGGATCCACCCTCTGGGAGCACCGGGACACTCCGCAGCTCTGGCCGGACATGAGGCAGGACTTCGGTCTGGGCCCCAACGGAACGCCGCTGATCATCGGCGACCGCGTGGTAGCCATCGGGATCTCCGGCCAGATGCGCTGCCTGTCTCTCGACAAGGGGGCCCTCCTGTGGAAGAAGGACCTGGCGGGGGACTTCAAGCGGACCAAGCGCGTCGAAGAGTATGGCTACTCGGGCAGCCCCCTCCCCTACCGCGACACCATCATCGCGCTGGCTGGAGGCTCCGTCGCCGCCGTCGTGGCGCTGAATCCTGCCGATGGCTCCGTGCTCTGGAAAAGCGAACCGGGCGGCGTCAGCTACGCGCACCCCACCATTACGAAAATGGCCGGACGCGACCAGTTCATCTACTTCGAGCCCGAGGGCGTGGCCGGGCTCGATCCTGCTACGGGCAAGACCCTCTGGAAGTCTCCCATCGAGTTCGACAACGGCAACCACCTGACCCCTGCGGTCAAGTGCGATGACGAGCATCTCTGGATCGGCAGCCAGTTCCCCACAGGCGGAGGCCGCCTGCTGCGGATCACGGCCAAGGGTGACAACATGAGCGTCCAGCAACTCTGGTTCACGGCGCGTCTCCGCGCCTCGCACTGGCCACTGATCCGCATCGGCGACCTGATCTACGGCTCCATCGGCGGCAACGACGTGTCGACTGTCTCGGCCTTCCAGTGGAAGACAGGCGAAGTTGTCTGGTCCGAGCGCGGGTTCCACAAGGCGCAGGCGCTCTGGGCCGATGGCAGGCTGCTCTTCCTAGACGAGACCGGCAAGCTGGTCCTCGCGAAGGTGACCCCTTCAAGACTGGAAGTCCTGGCGAAGGCACAGATGACGGTATCCCCTTCCTGGACCCTGCCCACGCTCGTCGACACGACTCTCTATCTGCGCGATGAGAAGAAGATTCTCGCCCTCGATCTGGCGGGCCCGCACTGACCCTGACGCACGCAGCGTCGTCAACCTTCCGGTGATGATGCTACGCTGAGGGCTCGTCCGGCGCTGCGGCGGGATCTCAGCCGCTGCCACGAACCGATCCACATCCGCTCTGCCTCCAGGTGCCCAGGTTCCGATGTCCCGTATCAGCCGCTACGTCCTTCGAGAGACGCTGGCCCCCACAGGCCTCGGCATGCTCGTCTACGGCATGGTCCTGCTGATGAATCTGGCGCTCGAGGCTGCCGAGCAGCTTATCCGGCGTGACCTGCCGGTCTCGCTCGTGGCTTTCTATCTGCTGCTGGCCCTGCCGCGCATCCTCGTGCTGATCATCCCGATGGGTCTGCTCCTGGGCGTGCTGGTGGGGATCGGCCGGCTGGCGTCGGACGGCGAGATCACCGCCCTGCGCGCCAGCGGCTACCCCGACTACAAGCTCGTGTACCCGATCATGGCGCTGGGACTCCTCGGTACGGTCTGCTCGGGGCTGCTGTTCAACGTCGCAGTCCCGGCCGCCAACTACGCCCAGCACCGGCTCAACGCCAGGATCTTCCTGTCATCGGACATCAGCCGCGAGATCACCCCGCGCGTCTTCTACGAGCGGATACCAAACCTGCTCATCTACGCCGACGAGTCGGAGCCGTCCGACGGCAGCCTGCGCCGCGTGCTCATCTACCAGCGCGCCGAGGACGGCCAGGAAGAGCTTTCGTCGGCTGCCACCGTGCAGCTTCATCAGCAGCCCTCACGCGGCGGGCTTCAGTTCCGCCTGGAGGACGTGACCTCCCATGCCTGGCAGCCCTCCCAGGCCGGACTCTACCAGGTCACCCGGGCCGAGAGCCAGAGCATCGATCGGCCTCCCGATCTGTTCGTTCAGGAAATGATGCGGCTGCTCATCACTCCCCCGCCGCGCAATCTGAGGGAGCAGACTCTGCCCCACCTGATCGAGACGCTGCAGGAGCTGCGCGGCAAGGAGGTCCAGGTGCGCGGCATCCGCCGCCAGATCCGCGAGACCCTGATCGAAGCGCACAAGAAGATCTCCCTGCCGGCTACATGCCTTTCATTCTGCATCGTGGCGCTGCCGCTGGCCCTCGGAAGGCGCCGTCGATCGGGGGCGCGTTCCTGGAGCTTCGCCATCAGCCTCGCGGTCATCGTGCTCTCGTACGTGCTGCTGACCGCCGGCGAGCAGATGGCCGGCCGCGGCAGGGTGCCTGCCTGGAGCGCCATGTGGGCGGGAAACATCCTGTTCACCGGCGCGGGTCTCATCATGCTGGCGGGGGGATCGCGCCTGGACCTCAGCTTCGGGGCGATGCACCCCATGCGCCTGTTCGCCCGATTCCGGCGCCGCAATGCCACCACCGCGGCGTCCCCGCAAGCCGCGCCTCTGGCCGCCAAGGGCTCCCCGCCGCGCCCGCCGCAGCGCCGGTTCCCGTCAACGCTGGACCGCTACCTTCTGCGGCACCTGGCCTACAGCACGATGTTCATCACGCTGTCGCTGTCCGTCGTGGTGACGCTGTTTCACGCCATCCCGCTGCTGGAGGATCTCTCGGACGGCCGCAAGCCCGCCGCCCCGCTGCTGCCCTATCTGCTCTATCTCCAGCCCCAGATCCTCTTCGCTTACGTGGCGCCGGTGGCCCTCTGCGTGGGCACGCTGGTCACCTTCGCGATGCTGTCACGCAGCCACGAGCTGACGGCGATCCGCGCGGGCGGCGTGGGGGCCTGGCGGGTGGCCGTGCCGTTCGTGCTGGCCAGCCTGGTCACGGCGGCGGCCTCGTTCGTGGCGCACGATGCGCTGCTGCCTCACGCCAACCAGGAAGCTAACCTGCTGCGGGATCAGATCCGCAACCGATCCCCGAGAAGCTACCGGCGCCCGGATCGCCGCTGGGTCTTCGGCAGCTCGGGGCTGCTGTTCAACTTCAGCCACTTCAATCCGGATCGCAACGAGTTCCAGGACTTGTCCATCTTCCGCTTCCGTCCCGGCACCTTCGACATCGATCAGCGGACCTTCGCCTTCCACGCGTCCTGGGTGGACGGAGCCTGGATGCTCGACGAGGGCTGGACGCGGACCTTCTCGGGTGACGAGGAGGCCTACGAGACCTTCAAGGGCCGCAGCGCACCTGACATCGATCCCCCCGCGTATTTCGTGCAGGACTGGAAGGCGCCCGACCAGATGGATTTCAGGGAGCTGCGGTTGCACGTCGCCGATCTGGACCAGCGAGGCTACGACACCCGCGAGCTGCGCGTGGGGCTCCACCGCAAGATCTCGGTCCCCTGCGTCGCGGTGGTCATGCTCCTGATGGCCCTTCCCTTCTGCCTGCGGGTCGAACGGCGCGGTCCGGGATTCGCCCTGGGCTCCAGCGTCCTGCTGGTCTTCGTCTACTACGCCGTCATGCAGGCCTTCGGCAAGATGGGAGAGATAGCCGTGCTGCCTCCCCTGATGGCCGCCTGGGGTCCCAACCTGATATTCGCCGGCGCGGGGGTCTACTCCACAATCTCGTCGCGCTGGTAGGCCTCAGGGCGATGAGGCCTCAGCGCGCCGCAGCGCGTCGGCGACCCGCGGCTGGTTGGGATTGAGCTTCAGAGAGCGCTTCATCTCCCGGATCGCCTCCTGAAACCGTCCCGAGCCGAGGTGGACCTCGGCCAGCAGGTTATGCGCATCGGGCAGCGCTGGCTGGATCTTGATCGCCGCCTCCGCAAACTGCCGGGCCTTGTCCGACGCGCCGCGGCTCAGCATGAGGAAGCCCTTCTGGATCAGCGCCTGCGGGTATGCAGGGTCCTGGGCCAGGATCCCATCGAGACGCCTGGCGGCCTGATCGAGCTGACCATCCTGCATGTCCAGGCGCGCCAGGTTGAGCCGCGCGTCCAGGTAGCGTGGATCGCTCCCGGCCGCCGCCTCGTACTGCGCCCGGGCTGCCTCACGGTTCCCGAGTTGCTCTTCCAGCGCACCCAGGTTGTTGCGCGCCGAGGGATAGTCCGGGTCGGCGTTGATTGCCTTCTCGAACAGGTGCCGGGCGGCGTCGAACGATCCCTCCACCAGGTCCAGGGCGCCCAGGTTGTTCAGCAGCACAGCGTTGTCAGGGTCCACGGCCAGCCCGGCGGCATAGCTGCCGCGGGCCTCTTTCGACCTGCCGAGATCCTGCAGCGCCAGCCCCATGTTGTTGTACGAGCCCGCGAACGCAGCATCCACGCTGATCGCCTTCTGGAACGCGGCGATGGCGAGCGCCGGCTCGCCCTGCTGGCGCCGCACGAGCCCCAGGTTGTTGTGCCCCTCGACATAGTCGGCATCGATGGCGACGACCCGCTCGAACTCGGCGGCTGCCTCCCCCAGCCTGCCCTGTCTCTGGTAGAGCAGGCCGAGCGAGTTGCGCGTGCCGGCATCGTCGGGCGCAAGCCGCAGCGCGCGCACGAACAGCTCCTCCGCCTTCGCCAGGTCGCCCTGCTCCATGCGGGTGTTACCGAGCAGGTCCAATGTCTCGACCCGCTGCGGCTCGAGCTCCAGGGCGCCGCTGAAGCTGGCCAGCGCGTCGTCATACCGCTTCATCAGCAGCTGCGCCCGGCCCAGGTTGATGATGGCGTAGAGGAATCGCGGCTCCTGGCGCAGGGCCAAGGTGAAGGCTTCGGCCGCCTCGGCGAGCCGGCCCGCGTCCATCAGGATGACTCCCTGGTTGTTGAGCGCGTTGGCCCCTTCGGGGGCGATGTATCCCAGCGCCCGCAGCCGCGCCACCACCTCGTCGTCCATCGGCGAGGCCTCCGGTACGGGCGCCCCGGCCGCGATTTCCATCTCGTACCCCGGGGCGCGCACGGCGGGCAGCGGCGTCACGAATGCCTCTTCGAGCACGCGTCCTTCCAGGCCCTCGGCGACAGGAAGCCCCAGCGCAGCCAGCACCGTCGGGGCGACATCCAGGATGGAGGCGTCATCCAGCCGGGCGCCGCTTCTGACTCCGGGCCCGGCGATCACCAGCACGCCGAAGCGCCTGTGCCAGTCGGCGGCCGCCCCCACGCCGATGCGCGGATCGGTCTGCGGGCGGCTCGACCCGGTCTTGAATCCGTGATCGGAGCAGATGATGACGAGCGTGTCCGGATCGGCGGCCCGCAGCAGATCCCCCAGCAGGCGGTCCTGATGCTCGTAGTACCGGTCCACGACCAGGCCCCAGGCCCGCTGCTCCGCTGATGTGACTCCGGCCATCGACGGAGCCCTGTATCTCATGAACTGGTGCGCGATGGTGTCGGTGCCGGCAAAGTAGACCGCCGCCAGATCCGGCTGATAGGCGTCCAGGAGCCTCAGGCTGATCTCCTGGTAGGTGCGCGCGGTGGCGAGGGTGGCAGCCAGAGAGCGCCGCTGCTCGGCATCGTTGGCGGGAGGCGGAGCCGTAGGCACCAGGAACGGGTCGATGTCGGCCGGCGCGATCTCTGCGGCCGGGACAACCATCGGCTGGATCGACAGGCTGAGCGCCTCGGGCCAGGTCAGCCGGCGCAGCACGCCCGTCGGCTCCGTCTGACCCAGCAGCGGCGCGGTCACGCGGTCCGAGACGATGAATCCCGAGACCCGCTCCGCCGGCCAGGTCGCCCACCACCCGATGATGCCCGAGCTGAGCCCATGCTCGCTGGCGATGTTCCAGATCGCCTTGACGCGGCGCATCGAGGAGGTGACCGGGATCTCCGCGCCGGTTTCCCGGCTGGCGGCCAGAAAGTCCGTGATGCCGTGCCGCTGCGGCCCCACCCCGGTTGCGATCGAAGTCCACAGCAGCGGCGACAGGATGGGGGTGAGCGCCCGCAGGCGCGCCCGCGCCCCGCGCGCGATCACCGCTTTGATGTGAGGCAGCTTTCCCTGCTCCATCAGTGGATCGATCAGATCCCAGTCGGCACCGTCGAGCCCGACCAGGAGCACGCGCTCGAAGGGGCGCGCGGCACTCGCGCGCGCCGTCCCCTCGATGGCGGCCGGGTAGAATCGCAGCGAGCTGCCCCGGCCGGCCAGCGGCCGGATAGCGCTGGAAAGCTGTCCGGCGAGCGCCGATCCCTCCAGAGGAGACTGCAGCAGGTCGGCAAGTGACGCGCGGCGGGTCCGCTCGGCGAGGCTTCCCATCAGGTCGTGCGCAATCGCGTCACGCGCCGCCGGCGTCCATCCCTCCGGCAGTGCCTGCGCCAGATCTGCCGTCCGGCCTGGCTGGAAGGTCAGTGCCAGCCGGCCTGCCGCAAGCAGCGCGGCTCCCTCGCGGCTGACGAGTCCCCCGCCGGTGAGGCGCAGCGGCAGCTCGCTATCGCCGGATGGGTAGACGGCGTGGCGGGTCAGCGCGAAGGGCGCGAAGTACCAGCCGCTGGTGATCGCTGTGGGCGGACTCCCTGCGACCCGGCGCAGGGCGAATGAGCCTTCGGGAACGCGATGCCAGCCGGTGGCGGCCAGAGCGCCTGCGGCCAGCGCCAGGACGCCCGCGGCCAGAGCGACGCGCCGCCTCGCCTCACTCGAGAGGGCCGCGCGGCGCCGGAGTGGGCGGGTGCCCCCTCCGGCGCCAGCCCCGGCTTTCTTCAGGTCCCCTCCGACCAGGATCCCAGGTACTTGACCTGCTCGGCGGTGAGTGTGTCGGCCTGGAACCCCATGGTGCCGATCTTGACGCGCGCGATCTCCCGATCGATCTGCTCGGGAACGGCGTAGACCTTCTTTTCCAGCGTCGCGTGGTTCCTGACCATGAACTCCGCCGCGAGCGACTGGTTGGCGAAGGACATGTCCATCACCGAGGCGGGATGTCCTTCGGCGGCCGCCAGGTTGATCAACCGTCCCTCGCCCAGCAGATAGAGACGCCGGCCGTCCTTCATGGTGAACTCCTCCACGAAGTCGCGCACGGTGCGCCGGCCGGTTGCCTGCTTCTCCATGTAGGGAATCTCTATCTCGACGTTGAAGTGGCCCGAGTTGGCCAGGATCGCCCCGTCCTTCATCCTGTCGATGTGCTCGGCGCGGATCACGTGCTTGTTGCCGGTCACCGTCACGAAGACATCAGCCGCGCGGGCCGCCTCGGCCATCGGACGCACCGGAAAGCCGTCCATCACCGCTTCGAGCGCCTTGAGGGGATCCACCTCCGTCACCACGACATGGGCTCCCATCCCGCGCGCGCGCTGCGCCACGCCCTTGCCGCACCACCCGTACCCGGCCACCACGACATTGAGCCCCGCCAGGAGCACGTTGGTCGACCGGATGATGCCGTCGAGCGTGCTCTGCCCGGTGCCGTACCGGTTGTCGAACATGTGCTTGGTGAGCGCGTCGTTGACCGCCACGATCGGGTAGGCCAGAACGCCGTCGGCCGCCATGCTGCGCAGGCGGATGACGCCGGTTGTGGTCTCCTCGGTGCCGCCCACGATCCCGGGCAGCAGATCTTTAAGGTCGGAGTGCAACACCGAGACGGTGTCGGCTCCATCATCCATGGTCAGCGTCGGCTTGATCGCCAGCGCCGCCAGGATGTGCTTGTAGTAGGTCTGGTTGTCCTCGCCCTTGATGGCGAAAGTCGAGATGCCGTACTCGGACACCAGCGCGGCGGCCACGTCGTCCTGCGTGGAGAGCGGGTTGCTGGCGCACAGCGCCACCTCCGCGCCTCCGTCCTTGAGCGTCCGCATCAGGTTGGCCGTCTCGGAAGTCACGTGCAGGCAGGCGGCCACCCGCTGGCCCGAGAGCGGCTTCTCCTTGATGAAGCGCTCGCGGATCTGCTGCAGGACGGGCATGTTCCGATCGGCCCACTCCACCCGCAGCTTGCCGTGACCGGCCAGCCCCTTGTCCTTGATGTCGCTCTTGAGTCCGATGGAGCCGGCCATCAATTGCCCGCCTGGCGGCGCAGAGTGTCGGCCTTGTCGGTCCGTTCCCAGGTGAACTCGGGCTCGCTGCGCCCGAAGTGCCCGAAGGCGGCGGTCTTGGTGTAGATCGGCCTGAGCAGATCCAGATGCGTGATGATCTCGCGCGGCTTCAACGGGAAGGTCGCCCGCACCAGATCGGTCAGCTTCTCATCGGCGATCTTTCCGGTGCCGAACGTGTCCACCATCACCGAGACCGGGTCGGCCACGCCGATCGCGTAGGCGAGCTGGACCTCGCAGCGCCCGCAGAGATCGGCCGCGACAAGGTTCTTGGCGATGTAGCGCGCCATGTAGGAAGCGGACCGGTCGACCTTGGAGGGATCCTTGCCCGAGAAGGCGCCGCCCCCGTGGCTGCCAACGCCTCCGTAGGTATCCACGATGATCTTGCGGCCGGTGAGTCCCGTGTCGGCGTGCGGTCCACCCTTGACGAACTTCCCGGTCGGATTGATGTGGAACTTGGTGTTCGCGTCGACCAGGTTCTCCGGGATGACGTGGCGGATGATCTCCTTCTTGACCTGCGCCACCAGATCGCTCTGGGTGATCGTGTCGGCGTGCTGTGTGGAGACCACCACGGTGTCCACACGCACCGGCTTGTCGCCGTGATACTCGATGGTGACCTGGGATTTCCCGTCGGGCCGCAGCCAGGGCAGGATCTCCTTGCGGCGGGCCTCCGAAAGACGCCGCACCAGCTTGTGGGCCAGCATGAGCGTCATGGGCATCAGCTCTGGCGTCTCGTTGGTGGCGTAGCCGAACATCAGCCCCTGGTCCCCCGCCCCGCCGGTGTCGACACCCATCGCGATGTCGGGCGACTGCGGCTGGATGGCCGACAGCACGGCGCAGGTTTCGTAGTCGAATCCGAACTTGGCGCGCGTGTATCCGACGTCACGGATCGTGTTGCGCACGATCTCGGTGAACTCGACGTAGGTGTTCGTGGTGATCTCGCCGGCGATGAGCGCCAGTCCGGTGGTCAGCAGGCACTCGCAGGCGACGCGCCCCTTCGGGTCGTCCCGCAGGATGGCGTCCACGATCGAGTCCGAGATCTGATCGGCGATCTTGTCTGGATGTCCCTCGGTGACCGATTCCGAGGTGAAGAGATGCTTTCCGGTCAAAGCCATTGAATTCCTCCGTCAGGCCAGATGATGAATACCCCGACATTACCCGTCAGGGGCTTGCCGCGGGCCGCACTCAACGGCCGCGGCGCGCAGAGGCGGGATCGACTTCCCGGGGGAAGCCGACAGTATACGGGGCTACCTGATCCCCGTCAACATCAACAACCGTAAGGCTTTCCCGGCTCCTCGGAACTATCCAGAAACCGGGCGCGATCCCCCGCGCGGCCGCATCCGATAGCTCCCCTTACCCAGGATCGCTTCCACGCTGGCCTGCAGCTCGCGGCTCGGCGTGGCCCCGAACTGCGACGGATCGGCGCGCACCGTCAGCTCGCACGCAGGCATGACGATGTCCAGGTAGAGCGGCACCGCCCCCTGGTGGCCGGCCACGGCCCCCAGGAGCCTCTGCAAAGTGGCCTCGGTAAGGTCGGCTGCGCTGACCCGGATGGAGATGGCGTCGGCGCGCGCCTCGCGGGCCTGCTGGAGGGTGAGAATCGAGGTCGCCAGAAGCCGGGGCCGCTCCTCCATCTCGATGCGGCCGGTCACCAGGAGTACCGCATCCTCGGCCAGCTTGCTCATCGACTTGCCGTAGAGCTCCGGAAAGACGATCACCTCGAGCGAACCTCCCATGTCCTCGAGCTGAAAGGTGGCCATCCAGTCCCCCTTGCGGGTCTTGCGTCGCTTGAGGACGCTGACCATGCCTCCCACCGTGGCTTCGTCCGGGACCGGGGCTGACGGTTCCTGCTCTTCCGACTCCGATTGCCCGACGATCGCCCCTATCCGGTGCGTGGAAAGCGCCTCGATCTCCTCGGCGTGAGGAGCCAGTGGATGTCCGGAGAGGTAGAACCCGAGCGTCTCCTTCTCGCCGGAGAGCCGCTCCGCGTCGCTCCATTCGGCCACATCGGGAAGCGGATCGCGCGGCGTGGGCGATGCCGACTCTCCGTCTCCCGCTCCCACGCCGAACAGGTCGGCCTGGCCGCTGAGGCGATCGCGCGTGCGCCGGCCGGCTGCCTCCAGCACCGCATCGGCGCCGGCCCAAAGCCGCGAACGCGGCACACCAAGCGCGTCGAAAGCCCCCGCTTTGACCAGCGATTCCACGACGCGTTTGTTGAGCAGCCGCTGATCGGTCTGCTCGCAGAACTCCATCAGGGTACGGAACCTGCCCAGCCTGGCGCGCGCCTCGAGCGCGGAGCGGATGGCCGACTCCCCCACGTTCTTGACGGCGGCCAGCCCGAACCGGATGCGGTCTCCCTCCACGGTGAAATCAAGCCCGCTCGCGTTGACGTCGGGCGGCAGGACCGCGATCCCCATCTCGCGGCACTCGCCGATGTACTTGACCACGTTGTCGGTGTTTTCCATCTCGGTGGTGAGCAGGGCCGCCATGAAGTAGTGCGGGTAGTGGGCCTTGAGGTAGGCCGTCTGCCAGGCCACCAGAGCGTAGGCGCAGCTGTGCGCCTTGTTGAAGCCGTAGCCGGCAAAGTGCTCCATGAGATCGAACACTTCGTTGGAGATCCGCTCCGGGATGGAGCGCTCCTTCGCGCCGCGCAGGAACTTGGCCCGCTCGGCCGCCATGACTTCCTTCTTCTTCTTGCCCATGGCGCGGCGCAGCAGGTCTGCCTCACCGGGAGTGAAGCCCGCCATCGCCGTGGCGATCTGCATCACCTGCTCCTGGTAGACGATGACCCCGTAGGTCTCCCTCAGGATCTCCTCCAGGATCTGATGCGGGTAGACCACCTTCACCCGGCCGTGGCGCCGCTTGATGAAATCGTCGATGAGGCCGCCTTTGATCGGCCCGGGCCTGTACAGCGCGTTGAGGGCGATGAGGTCCTCGAATCTCTCCGGTTTCATCCGGCGCAGGATGTCCTGCATTCCGGAGGACTCGAACTGGAACACGCCACTGGTGCGCGCTTCGCAGAAAAGCTGCAGCGTCTCGGCATCGTCCATCGGCAACGCCGACAGCGAGAGCTGAATCCCCTTTTCTGCGGCCAGCCTCTCCACCACGTCCTGGAGCAGCGTGAGTGTCCTGAGTCCCAGGAAGTCCATCTTGAGCAGGCCGATCCGCTCGATATCGCCCATGGCGTACTGGGTGGTGCGCTCCTCCGTGCCGGACTGGTAGAGCGGGGCATACTCGGTGATCGGCTTGGGAGAAATCACCACGCCGGCTGCGTGCGTGGAGGCGTGCCGCGTGAGCCCCTCGAGCCGGCGCGCCACCTCCAGGAGCTGCTTGATGGCAGGGTCCTTCTCGGCGCTGTCGCGCAGCTGGGGCACGCTCGCGAGCGCCTTCTCAACGGTCGCGTCGAGTTCCTGGGGCACCAGCTTGGCGATGCGGTCCACTTCGGCGAAAGGAATGTCCAGCCCGCGGCCGGCGTCCCGGATGACGGCCCGCGCCGCCATGGTGCCGAAGGTGATGATCTGCGCCACGTTGTCGCGCCCGTACTTGCGCGTGACGTAGTCGATGACACGCGGCCTTCCCTTCATGCAGAAGTCGATGTCGATGTCGGGAAGACTGATCCGCTCGGGATTCAGGAATCGCTCGAAGATCAGTCCATAGTGAAGCGGGTCGACGTCGGTGATCCGCAGACAGTAGGCAACAAGGCTGCCGGCCGCCGAGCCTCTGCCCGGCCCCACGGGGATGTCGTTCTCGCGGGCATGACGGATGAAGTCCCAGACGATCAGGAAATAGGCGGGGAACTTCATCTGGGAGATGATCCGCAGCTCCTCTTCCAGCCTGGCCCTGTAGGCTTCGATCGGCACGCGCAGCTCGCCGCGCTTGCTCAGCTCCTGAAGCCATTCCAGCCGCGCGTCGAACCCCTCCTCCACCACCTTGCGGAACCATCCCTCCTCGTCCCAGCCTTCGGGGACCTGGAAGCGCGGCAGGTGGTAGACCCCTTTCTCGAATGTGACGTTGCAGCGTGAGGCGATCGCCAGGGTGTTTTCGAGCGCCTCGGGCAGGTGGCCGAACACCTCCCACATCTCGGCGGGCGACTTGAAGTAGTGCTGATCGGTGTAGCGCATGCGCCCCGCGTCCTTCACTGTGCGGGCGGTCTGGATGCAGATCAGGACATCGTGCGCGAAGTGATCGTCCTTGGTCAGGAAGTGGCAGTCGTTGGTGGCCACCAGCGGCAGCTTGAGAGCGCGCGCGATCTCCAGCAGCCCTTCATTGACGAGCTTCTCCTCTGCCAGCCCCTGGTCCTGGAGCTCCAGGTAGTAGTTGTCGCGGCCCATGATCTCGGCCAGCTCGGCGGCGGCCCGCTCGGCCCGCTTCTTGTGGCCGCCGAGCAGCAGCTGCGCCACCTCGCCACCCAGGCAGGCCGACGTGGCGATCAGCCCGCGGGCGTGCTCGGCCAGCAGCTGCCGGTCGATACGTGGCTTGTAGTAGAAGCCTTCGGTGAACGCCTTCGAGGAGAGCTGCACCAGGTTGGCGTAGCCTGCATTGTCCGCGGCCAGGAGGATCTGATGGTAGTAGGGCTTTTTCTGCGTCCCCTGGGTCCCCTCGGCCTGCTGCGTCTTGTCGCGCCGATCCCCGGGGGCCATGTACGCTTCCATTCCCAGGATCGGCCGGATGCCGCGCGCCACCGCCAGATCGTGGAACTTGACCGCGCCGAAGAGGTTGCCGTGATCGGTGACGGCGACCGACTCCATTCCCGTCTGGACGCACCGCTCCAGGATGTCATCCAGCTTGCTCGCGCCATCCAGCAGCGAGAACTGCGAGTGGTTATGCAGATGGACGAACGATCGATGCCCTGCCATGCCTCAGCCCCGCTCCCGTTCCCGGATCACTCCCACTCGCCCGCCTGAATCACTCCCATTCAATGGTCCCGGGGGGCTTGCTCGTGATGTCGTAGACGACGCGGTTGATGCCGCGCACTTCATTGACGATCCTGCTCGAAACCCGCGCCAGGAAGTCGTGCGGCAGGCGCGACCAGTCGGCCGTCATGAAATCGCTGGTTTCCACCGCCCGCAGCGCCACCACCTGCTCGTATGTGCGCAGGTCTCCCATCACGCCGACGCTGCGCACCGGCAGGAGCACCGCGAAGGCCTGCGCGATCACATCGTACAGCCCTGCCGCGCGGATCTCCTCGATGAAGATCCGATCCGCCTCCTGGAGCAGCCGTACCCTCTCGGGAGTCACTTCGCCAGGAATCCTGACGGCCAGCCCCGGCCCCGGGAACGGGTGCCGGCCGAGCAGCTCGGCGTCCAGCCCCATCTGCCGGCCGAGCCGGCGCACTTCGTCCTTGAACAGATCGCGCAGCGGCTCGACCACGCTCAGGTTCATCCGCTCGGGCAGCCCGCCCACGTTGTGGTGCGTCTTGATCGTGGCGGACGGCCCCTTGACCGAGCGCGACTCGATCAAGTCTGGATACAGCGTCCCCTGCCCCAGAAAGCCAATGGCGCCTCCGGCCCCCAGGGCGAGCGCTTCCTCCTCAAAGACGCGCACGAAGGTCTCGCCGATCGCGCGGCGCTTGGCCTCCGGGTCCTCCAGGCCGCGCAGGGCGGCGAAGAACCGATCCGAGGCATCGCGCGAGCGCACCTGAAGGTGGTAGGTGCGCTGGAAGCGCTCCAGCACGTCGGCGGCCTCTCCCTTGCGCAGCAGCCCGGTATCCACGAAGAGACAGACCAGCCGGTCTCCCACAGCGCGGTGGATGAGCGCCGCCGCCACCGATGAATCGACCCCGCCCGACAGGCCGCACAGCACCCGCCCGGAGGATCCGACCTGCGCGCGGAGCCGTCCGATCGACTCTTCCAGGAACGAGGCCATGGTCCAGTCCCCTGCACAGCCGCAGATGTCATACAGGAAATTGCGCAGCAGACGATCGCCGTGCGGCGTGTGATGCACCTCGGGGTGGAACTGGATCCCGTAGAGACGGCGCCGCGGGTCCTCGATGGCCGAGAAGGGAACGGTCCGGCTGCGCCCCGTCAGAGCGAACCCGTCGGGTATGGAGCGGATTTCATCACCATGGCTCATCCAGACCGGCTCGGACTCCTCCAGCCCGTGGAGCAGTCCTCCCTTCTCCCGGCTGAGAACTTGAAGACTGGCCGCGCCGTACTCCCGGCCCTTGCCGCCCACCACGTCCCCGCCAAGGCGGTGCGACATCAGCTGCATCCCGTAGCAGATCCCCAGGGTGGGAATGCCCGTCTCCAGGAGACGGGGATCGCCCACCGCAGCGTCGGGGGCGTAGACGGAGTCGGGGCCGCCCGAGAGGATCAGTCCCGCCGGAGCCATTTCCCGCATCCTCGCGACAGGAAGATCGGGCGCCACGATCTCGCAGTAGACTGCCTGCTCGCGCACCTTGCGGGCGATGAGCTGGGTGTACTGCGATCCGAAGTCCAGGATGAGGATTGTCTGGTGCTTGCTCACAACGTCACGATCCTCCACAGGAGCGCTTCAAGATGCGCTGCTTCGTTTCCCGATCCCCAGCTCTTGATGGCCCGATCCGTCTTCCGCGCCAGACGCATCGCCTCGATCAGCCGCTGCGTGTCGAACGACTCGAGCTGCGACACCAGTCTCGACTTGATGGCCGGCGGGAGCATCGGCGACCTGGCCTGAATCACGGCGCGCGGCGTGGCGCCCGCCTCCACGGCGGCGCGCATCTCCATCTGCCGGCGCAGCTGGGCTTCGAGACGCCCCAGCAGCGCATAGCCGGAGTCGTCCGCGGCGAGCCGGTCCCGAAGCAGGCTCACGGTGCGCGCTCCTTCCCTGGACAGCAGCGCGTCATTCAGGTGGAACGGATTCTCGTCGGGGCCTCCCGTCACGACCGTCGCCACCAGCGCCGCCGTGACGCGTGGCTTGTCCCGCGGCCCGGCCGCGCGCGCTCCTACCGCGGCCAGCTCCAGCGCCGCGTGCGCCCGGATGTGGCTGCCTCCGGCGAGATCCGCGATCAGCCGCGCCGCAGGCTCGTCCAGGACGATCGAGTCATTTGCGGCCTGTCTCTGGATCCACTGTGCCAGCTGGTAGTCGCGCGGGACCGCATAGGTCACCACGGTTGCGTTGCCGGACAGCGCCGTCAGGATCGGCGCCTTGCCTTCATCGCAGACAAATACCAGGCATGTCGTGGCCGACGGAGCTTCCGCGTAGCGGGCGATCGCCTCCATCTCCCGGGCGGCCAGCTTGCCCGCGCGGCGCACCAGCACAAACCGCCGCGGCGCCCCGAAGGGGAGCGTTTCCGCATGGCGCACGATCGCATCGCCTGAGGCATCGTCCCCGAACAGGACCAGGCTGTTGAACTCGTCGAGTCCTTCGGTGGAACAGGCCGCGCGCAGCGCGCGCAGGTCCCTCTCCCGGCTGAAGCGCTCGCCCCCCGTCATCACGACGATGGGAGGCAGCGTGCCCTCCCGCGCGGCCCGCAGCAATGCCGCGCCATCCAGGCTGCGCCCTCCGCGCGCTCCGGCGGCCTTGCCGCGGGGGGCGGCCATCAGAACCCCTCCAGGATCGAGGTGACCACCGATTCGGCGAAATCCTCCGCGATGTCCTCGATGGCCACGAGCTCCTGATCGAAGATGTTCGCGGCCCCGCCCACCACGTCGTACTGCCTCTTGAAGACGTAGTGCTGGCTTCGGTACAGCACGCCGCCGCCGGGAAGCTGCTGCATCTCCACCGCGGCGGTGATGACCACTTCGTAGCGGTTGGCGCGCCCGTCGGCGCCCACGCTCACCGGCGTGACGTCATAGCCGGTCACCTGCCCCTTCAGCACGGCGTCGGCGTTCTGCTCGTTCGCCGTGGTCCTGTAGCCTCCCCGCCGGATGAACGTGGCGGTCACCGCCTCGGTGATGCGCTGCTCGATCTCGGGCCGGCGCGTGTTGTTGGTGAAGGGAGGCACCGCGATCAGCTTGACCTCCGGCGGCAGGAACTGGTTGCGCCCGGCCAGCTTGTAACCGCACCCGGTGGGCGCCAGCGCGATCGACAGCAGCACGAGCCCGCGCAGGAAGGAGCCTCTCATCGGCCCGGCGCCACGTTCGTCACCACGTTGATGAGCTTGTCCTTCACATAGACCGTCCGCTGGGGTGGCCTGCCGCCCGGAAAGACAGCCGCCGAGAGGCGCTCGTCGCGGCGCAGGCTGTCGATCACCGTGATCTCCTCCGAGCCCGCCGGAACCTGCACCCTCCCCCGCACCTTGCCGTCCACCTGCACCACGACCGTCACTTCTTCAGTGGTCAGAAGGGCCGGATCGGCCGCCGGCCACGGGCGCAGCGCCAGCAGCTCGTCGTGACCAAGCCGCTGCCAGGCCTCCTCGGCCATGTGCGGCGCGAAGGGGGAAAGGCAGGTCACGAGGATCTCCAGGGCTTCCCTGAGCACGTCCGCGTCGACCGTCGTCGCGGCCCCCGGCTCGTCCACCGGCGCGTGCTGATAGAGGGCGTTGACCAGCTCCATGCTCGCGGCGATTGCGGTGTTGAGGTGCAGCCGCCGCTCGATGTCGTCGGTGACGCGCGCCAGGGTGATGTGGGCCTGCCGGCGCAGGGCGTGCGCGGGAGGGCCGCCATCACGCACGCCGCGCCCGCCACCCGCCTGCCTGGCGCGATCCGCATTCACCTCGATGAGACGCCAGACCCTCTTGAGGAAGCGCGACTGACCCTCGATTCCCTCCTCGCTCCACTCCAGATCTTTTTCCGGCGGCGCCGCGAACAGCACGAACAGCCGGGTCACATCGGCGCCGTACTTCTCCACCATCTCGTCGGGAGCAACGACGTTTCCCTTCGACTTGGACATGGCTGTCCCGCCCTTGAGCACCATCCCCTGGCACAACAGGGTGTTGACCGGCTCGGCCGGGACGGCAAGCCCCAGGTCGCGCATCACCATCGAAAAGAAGCGCGCGTACATCAGGTGCAGGATCGCGTGGCTGATCCCGCCGATGTACAAGTCGATCGGAAACCACGCGCGGCTCAGCTCCGCGGCGAAGGGCTGCTTCTCGTTGCGCGGATCCAGGTACCGGTAGAAGTACCAGGCCGAGTCGACGAAGGTGTCCATGGTGTCGGTGTCCCGCCGCGCCGGATTGCGGCACGTGGGGCAGTCCACGCGCATGAAGGCAGCGCTCCGGGCCAGCGGGCTGCCTCCCCTGCCGGTCAGCACGACATCCTCGGGCAGCCGGACGGGCAGGTCCGCGTCGGGCACCGGGATCACGCCGCAGCCGTCGCAGTGGATCATCGGGATCGGCGTGCCCCAGTAGCGCTGCCGGGAGATCCCCCAGTCCCTGAGCCGGTACAGGACGGAGGGCTCGCCCCATCCTTGCGCGCGCGCGTGCTGTGCCATCGCCTGGCGCGCCGCATCGCCGCGCAGCTCCGTGAAAGGACCCGAGGCCATCACCACCGCGTCCTGCGCCGTGAAGGGAGGCTCCGGGGTGGAGCCGTCGGGCATCCTCAGCACGCTGCGGATCGGCAGCCTGTAGCGCGTGGCGAACTCGTGATCCCGCTCGTCGTGGGCGGGCACGCCCATGATGGCGCCGGTGCCGTAGTCCATCAGCACGAAGCTCGCCAGCCAGATGGGGATGCGCTCCTGCGTGAAGGGGTTGATCGCATAGCGGCCCGTGAAGACCCCTGATTTGTCGCGCTCCGCGCTGAGCTTCTCCCCCACCGGCGCCCGCTTCTGCTCGTCGATGAAGCGGCGCGCCGCGGCCACTTCGGAGGAACCCGACAGCAGCTCGGCCACCAGGGGGTGCTCCGGAGAGAGGGCCAGGAACGTGGCGCCGTAGATGGTGTCGATCCGGGTGGTGAAGATCCTGAGCGACGATCCCCCTTCGACGGGGAACTCCACGAAGGCCCCCTCGCTGCGGCCGATCCAGTTGCGCTGCATCGTGCGGACCTTGTCGGGCCAGTTGGGCATCACATCCAGATCATCGAGCAGCTCCTGCGCGTAGGCGCTGATCCTGAAGAACCATTGCTCCAGACTGGTCTGGGTCACGGTCGTGCCGCAGCGCCAGCAGGCCCCCTGCTCCACCTGCTCGTTGGCCAGGACGGTGGCGCACTGGGGACACCAGTTGACCTGCCGCAGGCTGCGGTAGGCCAGTCCCTTGCGATGCATCTGGATGAAGAACCACTGGTTCCAGCGGTAGTAGTCCGGCCGGTGGGTGGCGAACTCGCGGCTCCAGGCGTACGAGAACCCCATCATCTGGAGCTGTCCGCGCATGTCGGCGATGTTGGACTCGGTCCACTCCATCGGCTGGCGGCCACGCTCGATGGCGGCGTTTTCCGCGGGCAGGCCGAACGAGTCCCAGCCCATCGGATGGAGGACGTCGTAGCCGCGCATCGTGCGGAACCGCGCCACGACATCTCCGATGGAGTAGTTGCGCACGTGCCCCATGTGGATGCGGCCCGAGGGGTACGGGAGCATCTCGAGGCAGTAGTAGCGGGGCCGGCGCGGCGTATCGGGGACCTCGAAGCAGCCGCGCTCATTCCAGATGCGCTGCCACTTCGGCTCGATGGATCGGTGATCGTAGTCGGCCACGTGGGTTTCCCGGACGGTGAGGGATGTTGCTGCGCGTCTTCCTGCGCATCCTATCACAGCGGTTTTCGGCCGGCCCACCGCGTGACGGGCCGCCGGACTACGCGCCGCCGGGGGCGTCGCCTTGAGAGCGAAGCGAGCCATCTTCGATGCGCAGGCGGATCGCATCGAGGATCCCGTTGACGAACGGGCCGGACTCGTCGTTTCCGAACTTCTTGGCGATCTCGATCGCTTCGTCGATGACGACGATGGGCGGCGTCTCGGGAAACCAGAGCAGCTCCTCGATCGCCATCCTCAGGATGTTCCGGTCCACCACCGCCATCCGGTTCACGCGCCAGTTCGTCGCGCTCTCGGCCAGGATCCCGTCGATGGCGCTCCTGTGGGCCATGGTCCCCCGCACCAGGCTCTCGGTGAATGCCTGCACCGTCTCGGACACCTCCTTGCCGATCCAGAACTCCTCGAGCGCCGCTTCGAGATCGCCGGGTGCCAGATCCATCTGGAACAGCGCCTGGAGCGCGAACTCGCGGGAGCGCCGGCGATCCCCGCCGCGTGAGCTCACAGAGCGCGCCGCAGGCGGGCCATCTCGATCGCCGCGGCGGCCGTCTCGCCACCGCGGTTGCCCAGGGATCCGCCGCTGCGCTCGGAAACCTGCGCGGCGTTCTCCGCGGCCAGGATGCCGAAGGCGATCGGCACTCCCGAGGAGACGGCCAGCTCCTGGAGGGCGCGCGCCGTCCCGGCGGCGATGAGATCGAAGTGCCGGGTCTCGCCCCGGATCAGCACCCCGAGCGCGAGGATGGCGTCATGGCGTCCGGCGCGGGCCAGCGCGGCGGCGGCGGCCGGGATCTCCCAGGCTCCCGGCACGCGCACCACGGTGAGGGATTCCTCCGCGGCGCCGCGCTCGCGCAGCGTCGCCAGCGCCGCCTCCAGCAGCCGATCGCAGGCCTGCTCGTTGTAGCGGCTGGCCACCAGAGCGAATCGCAGACCGCGGGCATCGAGGCTGCCCTGGATCAATGTCGCCATCGTGGATCGCTCCGGCGGAATGCGCGGCGGGATGGTTGGGTGTGGGGGTTCCTGCGTCGTGCTGCGATTCTAAAATGAGCGGGCGCGATGGTCAACCGCTCTCCGCGATGCAGCCGCCCAGCAGAGCGGGCCAGAGCGGGGCGAGGACCGTCTTGAGCGCCAGATCCAGAGCCAGCCCGCACAGCGCGATCAGCAGCCACCGCCGCCGGCCGGCGCCATCCAGCGCGGGAGCGCCGACGCGCCCGATGCGGGCCATCAGCGGCTCGGAGAGCAGCACACCCAGGATGATGAAGGAAGCCACGCGGACCATCGACCACGGATTCCATGCGAGCATGATGGCCAGGCCCGCTTCCGGGCGTCCCTGGCACGAGGCGATCAGGTCGCCAACGTAGAAGCTCATGTAGTGCAGCAGAGCCGCTCCCATCACCAGGCCGGCGGCTCCAGCCGTCATCACTGAAAGCAGGCAGAAGATCGCCGCGTGCAGCAGATGCTGCGGAACGAACTGCGACGGAGTGGACTCGCGCCCCGCCCCCGTGGCCAGCCAGGCGCGCATCTCGTCGCTGTAGGCGCTGGCGTTGAGGATCACCGCCCGCGCGCGCTCCGGCCAGAGAAGGGTCAGCGCGATGCAGGCACCCGCAAGACAGGCGGCCCACCAGAGCATCAGGAAGATCGTCCGCGAGCGGTCCCCGGCGCGCAGCCAGCGGCGCATCAGCAGCCAGGCAGACAGCCCCGTCAGTGCCGGCAGCACCAGGGGGAGGTTCAGGGCAAAGCCGGTGGCCGCTCCGGCGGCCGCAGCCAGCGTGGCGAGGAGGGCCTCGGTGGCGCCGTTCACCCGGTCAGGCGTCTCCCAGGTGGGAGAGCTCGCGGAAGGCGGCGAACCGCTGGTCGATCTGCTCCGGCGTGAGGTGCAGGAGCCCTTCCACCCCGAACGACTCCACGGTGAACGACGCCAGGACGCTTCCCATGGCGATCGCCCGGCGCATCAGCCTGCCGCTGATTTCGCCCGCCGCAGCGTGCCGGGCCAGGTACCCCATCAGGCCTCCGGCGAACGAATCCCCCGCGCCCGTGGGATCCACCACCGACTCCAGAAGCAGCGCCGGCACCGCGAAGGGGCCGGCGTTGTCGAAAGCCGCGGCACCGAACTCCCCTCTCTTGACGATCAGGATTCTCGGGCCCATGGCGCGGATGATCGCCGCCGCCCGCACCAGGCTGGCCTCTCCGGCCAGCTGCCGTGCCTCGGAATCATTGATGACCAGCATGTCCACCTGCGCCAGCAGGCGGCGCAGCGATTCGGGCTTGCCCTCGATCCAGAAGTTCATCGTGTCGCAGCCGACGAGCCGCGGCCGCTTCACCTGCGACAGCACCGCGAGCTGCACGTCGGGGTCGATGTTGGCGAGGAAAAGGAGCCCGGGGCTGCGGTGCCCTTCAGGGATCCTCGGATTGAATGTCTCGAACACCCCGAGCCGGGTCTCCAGTGTGTCGCGCGCGTTGAGATCGTACGAGTAGCGCCCGGACCACCGAAATGTCTTTCCCGGCAGCCGCTCGAGCCCTTCGAGATCGATGCTCCGGCGCTCCAGCACCGCCATGTGCTCCGGGCCGAAGTCCTCCCCCACGGCTCCCACCACATGCACGCGGGTGAAGTGGGACGCGGCCAAGGCGAAATAGGTGGCCGCCCCTCCCACGATCTCGCGCCGCGCGCCGAACGGAGTCTCGACGCTGTCGAAGGCAACCGATCCCACCACGAGCACGGACATCAGGTGCGCCTCACAGGTACTTGCCGATCAGAAGGCCCAGGCGCCGGCGCGCTGCTTCCGGGATCGCCTTGCGATCTGTGATGATGGCGTTGGCCAGGGCCTGGCCGCAGCCACACGCGCGCGCGTCCGGCATCGAGGCCACCGCGCCCGCGATCACCTGGCGTGCCATCTCCGCGTTGCGGCGCAGGTAGCCGATAACCGCCTCCACCGTCACAGCCTCCTCCGACACGTGCCAGCAGTCGTAATCGGTGGCCAGGGCCATCGTGGCGTAGCATATCTCCGCCTCGCGGGCCAGCTTGGCTTCCTGCAGGTTGGTCATCCCGATCACCGACACGCCCCAGGATCGGTACAGGTGCGACTCGGCGCGCGTGGAGAACTGCGGCCCTTCCATGCAGAGATAGGCGCCGCCGTCGTGAACGCGGGCACCGGCCTGCCGCGCCGTGGCCGACAGGTGGCCACGCAGGTGCGGACAGATCGGATCGGCGAAGGCCACGTGGGCCACCACACCGTCGCCGAAGAACGTGGAGATCCTGTGGCGCGTCCGATCGATGAACTGATCGGGAAAGACCAGGTCGGTGGGATGGATCTCCTCCTTCATGCTGCCCACCGCCCCCGCCGCGATGATCCTCTCGACTCCGAGCATCTTCATGCCGAAGATGTTGGCCCTGAAGTTGATCTCCGACGGGCTGATCCGGTGCCCCCGCCCGTGCCGCGCCAGGAAGGCGACACGGCGGCCTCTGAGCTCCCCGACCATGTAGGCGTCGGAAGGCGCGCCGAAGGGAGTCTCCAGAACGACCTCTTCGAGATCCCGGATCTCCTCCACGCTGTAGAGACCCGAGCCGCCGATGATCCCCAGGCTGGCTTGCGGCGATGCCCGCTTAGCTGGCGTCATGGAGTCGACGGTTTCGCTGGCTGCGCCGGCGGTGGAAGCGGCGGCTTGCCGGGAACACCCTGCCGCGCCGCGGCCTCTTCCTTCATGAAAGCCTCCATCTGGCTGCGCAGGTTGTCGGCAGCGCGGTAGGGCCCGGCGCAGCGGGTCCCGGCGCACAGCAGCGCCGTCCCCGTGTCCACCCCCACCACCTTGCGCCCTTCGACCTGCCGCCGAGCTTCTTCTTCCTTGAGAAACCTGGTGATCTTCCAGGGCGCATAGAGAGCGCGCGCCTGCGCGGCGAGATCTTCCTGGGCGGCGCTCTCGCCTCCGCTCACCACAAGGACCTCGACCGGAGCAACCAGCAGCTTGTGTGCCGCCATGCCGAAGGGGGAGGAAAGCTCCTTGTAGCGGCCGTACTCGTCGGCCCACGACTCCAGCGCCTTGCTCGCGATCTTCATGTAGCTCTCGTCGCCGGTGAGGTAGCGAAGCCGTACGAGGCTCTCGGAGAAAGTGGCGTTGTCGCGCAGGACGCGTCCCGGCCAGGCCAGCAGGCCTGGTGCCTCCGGATCATAGAGCCGATCCAGCCAGCCTCCATCCAGCTCGTTCACGAACGCCTTGTGGGCCTGGTCGGCCAGCCTGCGTGCCCGATCCAGATGCTGCGCCTCACCGGTCGACTCGTAGGCCACCAGCAGCGCGCGCACCATCTCGGCCTGATCTGCGAAAAACTGCGCGAGGCCCTGCCGGCCCGACTCCGGCGACCAGGCATGATCCATCAGCCCCGACTTGTCGTCCAGAGCCTTCTGCCACAGAAGCTCCAGGCAGCGCAGGCCGCGCTGGCGCAAGTCGGATTGCCGCCAGGCATCGCCTGCATGGATCAGCGCGGCGGCCATGGCCGCGTTGGCATCCACCACGAGGATCATGCCGACCGGAGGGACAGGGCGACGGGCGCGTGCCTCGAGCAGCTGGCGGCGGCCCGCCTCCAGCATCTCAGACGCTCTGGCTTCGGGGATCGCCAGGCGCGCGGCCAGGAGCTTCGGCCCTTCGACCAGATAGAGCACGTTGCGGCGCGGGGCCGAATCCAGCATCTCGCCGGGATCGCCGATGTCGTAGGCCGCCACGATCGCCTCGCGCTGATCCTCGGGCAGCGCCGCCAGCGCGGCACGGGCTTCCTCGATCGTCCAGGTGTAGTAGTCGCCATCCTCGCCCACGCGCGCATCGGCCGCCTGCCAGGAATAGAACCACCCCTGGGGATCTGCCAGAACCCCCGTCACATAACTGATGATGTCCTGGGCGATTCTCAAGTAAGCGCCGTTGCCCGACAGCTTGTAGACATCGTTGTAGGCCTCGAGCAGCTCGGCGTTCACCGAGAGGATCTTCTCGAACGCGGGGACTCTCCACGCGTCATCGGTCGCCGCGCGATGAAATCCCCCCCCGAGGTGGTCGCGGATCCCTCCGCGCGCCATGTCGGTGAGGGTATGGAGCGCGATGTCCAGCACCGATCGCGTTCCCTTCCGATCGTAGTAGTAGAGCGCCAGGCGCATCGAATCGGCGTCCGGGAGCCGCGCCGCCTTCAGGCCCGGATCCCCCCTCCGCGCCTCGAGCACCTCCATCATCCGCGTGACCACCCCTTCGAGCAGGTCGGGAGTCAGCTCGGCGCTCGCCACTTCCTTGCGCTCCAGGACGCGCATGTTGAGCTCGTCGGCGGCCTTCTCGGCAGCCTCGCGGTTGGACGCAAACCAGGTCGACAGTCCCTCCAGGTAGACAAAGAGCGGCTCGGCTGCGTAGAACTGCCCCCCTGCCCGCAGCAGCTTGCCGCCGGCCTCCGGAAAATAAAGCGGCTGGCCGGAGGGAAGCAGCACCGCCGTCGCGGGCCATCCGCCCACCCCGTACCGCGCGAAGAGGTCGGGGCGCAGCAGGGCATCTTCTTTCACGGCGATGAACCGCTCGGTCACCAGCGCGGTGACCGCGGGGTTGGCGAACGTGACCTCCTCCATCACCCGGTCCAGGTGGCCCCAGGGCGCCTGGATCGACATCAGGATCAGCTTTCCTTCCTTGCCGGCTGCTTCGACCGCTGCCTTGTCGAAAGCCCTCCAGGCGATAGGCTGGGGAGCGGCGTTCTCTCCGGCCGCCCGGAGCGCGCCTCCGCCGGCAAGAACCAGAAGAACCATCACGGCTAGTAGAGACAGGCGGTTGCGGGAGGTCACTGAGGCAGCCTCGAAGCGAGAAAGCATGATTCCACAGAGGGTTAGGCCGCGGATTCTAGTCTGGCGCGGCGGGATGGTCAAGGAACGCCTGGGAGCCTGTCCGAGTGATGGATTCGGGCCGCGTTGCGTGCGCCGCGCCACCAGATGCAAGGAGCCGCGACGAGGGCGACCGTTGCGCGGCCCAAACCAGTACCCGGACAGGCTCCTGGCTTTCCGGGCCCCGCGGGGGCATCATTTTGAAACCGGCGGAGTCTTCCGCATGTTGATCCGGACGGTAGTGGCGCTCTCCCAGGCGGCAGAACCCGCGTGAACGACCTCACACCACACGAGTTGATGCGGCGCTTCCAGGAGGGCGACGGAGACGCCTTCCAGGAGTTGGTGCGCCGGTACCGCGATCCGATCGTCTCCTTCTGCCTGAGGATGCTCAATGACCCTGACATGGCGCTCGATGTGGCCCAGGAAGCATTCGTGCGCGTCTACACGCACGCGGCCAGCTACGAGCCTCTGGCCAGCTTCACAGGCTGGCTCTACCGGATCGCCTACAACCTGTCGATCAACGAGATCAGGCGGCGCACCCGCCAACCCGTGGTCTCCTACGACGCTGCGCCGGAGCGCGACGAAGGGCCAGCTCCCGCGCGCGAGCCGCGCGACGACTCTCCTTCGATCGAAGAAGGACTTCTGGGCGCCGAGCGGCGCGACGCGGTGCGCCGGTGCGTGGCCGCCCTCCCCCCACGCTACAGGGGTGCCGTCGTCATGAAGGACATGGAAGGGATGACATTCGAAGAGGTCGCGCGGATCCTGGGCTGCCCGGAATCCACGGTGAAATCCCGGGTGATGCGCGGGCGCGAGATGCTGCGCGCCCGGCTCGAGAGCTACCTTGCTCCGGCGGGCAGCCGGACGGTTGCGGCGGCGCCCGCGGGAAGGCTGCCGGCGCGATGATGACCACCATTGCCTGCCTCCTGACGCGGCGCCGGCTGGCCGACTACCTTTCCGGGCAGCTCGCGGCGGGCTCCCGGCAGCGCGTCACGCAGCACATCGCCTCGTGCGAGCGCTGCGCCGCCCGCGTCGATCAGCTCCAGTCGGTCATCGGGATTCTAGGTGATGCCGCGTGCGTCGCGGTACCGGACCGCCTCCAGCCGCGGCTTGCCGCGTTCGAGCAGCGAGTGCTGGCGATCGGGCGCGAGCGGGGACGGCTCTCCCGTGGCGAGGTCTCCCCCGCAGCCTCCATGTGGTCGCGGCCGGTGCCGGCTGCCGCCGCCCTCGGCGCGGGCCTGATCCTGGCCGCGGGGATCATCGGGATCTCCATCAGTGGATGGCCCGGCAACGATCCAGGCGGCGGGCTTCCCGCCAGCCAGACAGCCTCACTGAGCCAGGAGGCGATCCTCTTTCCCGAGTCCATCCTGTTAGATGACGAGAGCGGGCCGGCCGACTGGATCCGGTCGCCCGAGGAGATTCCTGTCGTTGTCTACGAGGACCTCGTGGGCGAGCGCCGGGCTCGCATCCCGGCCGTCACCTACGTCATGGAGCCCGCACCTGGGAATGAAGGAATCGTCCGTGCCTCTTTCTAGCCTCCGTGTCCTGATGTGCGTGCTGATTCTGTTCGCCTCGATAGGGCCGCTTGCGACCGAGGAGAAGCCCTCGCCTGCCGCAACCCCTGCCGCCGGTAATTTCCCCTCACTGGAGGCTCTCCAGAAGGAAGTCTCCCGGCTCGTGGAGGCGACGCGCCCCTCGGTGGTGGGCGTCGTGGCGCGATCATCTGTCGAGGCGCTGCTGCGCCCGATGGGTCCCGATCTGAAGATCACACCCGCGCCGACACCTCGCGCCCGGATGATCCGCAGGGTGGGGAGCGGCCTGGTCCTGGACGATCTGGGAAACGTCGCGACCCTGGTTTCAGTGGTCGGCGGGGCCGATGAAGTGACGGTCGTGCCTGCGGATGGCCGGCGTCTGCGCGCCAGCATCCGCGGCATGGATGGTGTCTCCGGCCTTGCAGTTCTGCATATCAACGTCGACACGCCGCTGCCTGCCGTGGATTTCGCCGAGCTCGCCGACCTGCAGGTCGGCGCCGTCGTGACCACTCTGGGGATCTCGCAGGAGTCCGCCCCCGTTTTCTCGCTGGGGTTCGTCTCAGGCAAGGGGGTCAGCCACGGTCCGGTTCGCCGCAGCCCCTATCTGAAGCTCGACGCATGGTCGTCTCCGGGCGCCGCGGGCGGCGCCGTGCTGGACAGCAAGGGCCAGCTCGTCGGCATGCTCTTCGGCGCCGATGAGCCGCGCGAGCGGGCCAACGATCTGCTTCGCTGGCACCATCAAGGCGGCTCTGTCTGGCACGGCACACCCGGGGCCGAGGATCCTGAGGCGGCAGAGCCGCCGGATCAGGCAGTGCCTCCGGGGCTCGCCGCACTGCGCCGGCCCGGCTCGACCGGCTCGGCGGTCAGCTATGCCCTTCCGGCCAAGCTGGTGCAGCACGTCACGCGCGAGATCATCGCCTCGGGGCAGGTGCGCAGAGGCTGGATGGGAGTCACCGTGGATGATCGGGGCTCCGGCGAGATCGTTCTGGCCGAGGTGATCGCTGGCAGCCCGGCCGATCACGCCGGCCTGGTTTCCGGCGATCGCGTCGTGATCGTGAATGGTCAGCCAGTCAAGGGATCCTCGACGCTCATGGAGTCGCTGGCCTCGGCCGACCCCGGCGAGAGTCTGAGACTCATCGTCGTGCGCGACGGCAAACGCGTCCCGGCACAGGTACAGCTCGGCACCGCCCCTGCGCCGCAGTTCTCCTATTCTTTCACCGGCGTGCAGCCCCGCAGAAGGACGCTGGGGGTGCGCGTCGAGCAGCCCGAGCCGGAGGATCTGAAAAACCTCGGCGCTCCTGGGGGGGGTATGCTGATCGCCGAGGTGCATGAGGAATCCCGCGCCGAAAAAGCCGGTCTCGTCGAGGGGGATCTGATCGTCCGGGCGATGGGCCGGCCGGTCCGGGACCTGAGCGATCTGAGGTCGGCTCTGCGCGCGCAGCCCGCAGGCCAGGCGATGGAGATGGTCGTCGTGCGCAACCACCGCGAGGTGTCGGTCAGCATCCCGCCTCCGCCCGATCTGCCAGATGTTCCGGACGCACCAACTCCGCCACAGGCTCCCAGGTCGCCCCAACCCCGCCGCCCTCCGAGGCCCTGAAGCCCCCGTTCATTGACGGACGAGACGCCTCGCTTTCTCCAGAACGTCGAAGATCTCGGCGCCGCCGCGCAGGCTGCGCAGCTGGTGGCCATCTCCTGCAACGACACGCAGGGTCGCCTGTCCGCCCAGCTCCTTGAGGCGCGCGCAGGTGGCCCGCGACGCTTCGACCCAGTCATCGCGCTCTCCGGCGAAGAGGGTGACCGGCAAGGATCGCAGGCGCTCGAGCTGATCGAAGTCCGAGCGCTCCGGAGGAAATGCCGGCAGGCCCACCAGCGAGACAAATCCTGCAGGTCGCATCAGCGCCAGCCGGAAGCCGGTCTTGCCTCCGTTGCTCACGCCGGCGATGTGGAACTTCCCCGACTCCACCCGGTAGCGGCTCTCGATCAGATCCAGCAGCGCGAGGACCGCGGCTTCATGGCCTTCGTGCAGCAGCTTGCCGCCGCGGGGAGCCACCGGCGCCACGACGATCCAGCCCCGCCGCATCGCTTCATCGTCGACGAATGCTGCCATCGCAGCATCCACCATCGACTCGTTCTGGGTCCCGCCGGCCAGGAGCAGCAGCGTGGGATGGGCGGCGTTGGGGTCGCCGTGGGAAGGCAGCAGGAGCGTATAGGTGAGCCGCCCTCCGCCGGCGAGCTCCGCCTCGAGGAAGCGGCGGTCCTGCACCGCGGCTCCCGCCTGCGGCAGGGTCAGGGCGGCGATCAGAGTGCCTGGAAACCAGCGGCGCATGAGGGCATGCTGACCCGCCCTGCGGAAAAATCAACCGGGCGCGTCGAGGCTGAGCGTCAGGAGGCTGGTGCCCACACGGATCTCATCGCCATCGCTGACCTTGCAGAAGGCGATCAACTTTCCGTTGTGGAAGGTGCCGTTGGTCGAGGAGAGATCGCGCAGGATGATCGTCTCGCGGTCGTGCACCTCGAGACTGGCGTGGCGCCGCGAGACGCCGACGTCGGGGATCCTGATCTCCCCTTCCTCGCGTCCGATGATCGTCAGCCGGCGCGTCAGACGGAACAGACTCCCCTTGCCGGGGCCGCCGGTGATCTCCAGCGACACGGACATGCCCGCGGGAAGCTCCTCGAGCGCCGTGCCGGGGCGCAGGCCCGGCTGCGGCATCATGGGCATACGCACCGTCTGGCTTCCATGCGGAGGATCCGGCCGCCCGGGCTTGTCACTCATGCGGCCCCCCGCGCCAGCAGCCGTCCGGGCGCTTCGCCGGTGCGCATCTGGCACTGGCGGCTGAAGCTGGGAACCCCCTGGGCCTCTTCGTCCAGGAGGATCTTCTCCACACGGCGCAGCGGAAAAAAGACGCTGGATGGGGACACACCGGATTCCGCGGAGTCCGACAGGCCGCGCAGCCAGTCGCCGAAGGAGTCCAGGTCGACGCCCCGGATGGAAACGCCTGCCGGCTCCAGTCCCGTCAGCACCCCCCAGACTTTTTCGCGCGGCTCACTCAGATAGAGGATGACCAGGGCGCCCGGCGCAAAGGGGGTGGTCGCCTCCAAGGGGGTCGTCATGGCGCGAGCAAAGATGTATGCCCGCCGCGCGGGGGTCAAGGAATCCCGACAACCGTCACTCGCGGCGGTATTCCTTCAATTCCATAAGGATGCCGCCGGTCGAGCGGGGGTGGATGAAGGCCACCCGCCGCCCGCCTGCGCCGATCCGGTGCTCGGGAGGGATCACCTCGGCTCCCCTGGATCGCAGCGCCGCCAGTGCCCGATCCATGTCGGCCACCCTCAGACAGAAGTGATGCACCCCCGGCCCGCGCTTGCTCAGGAAGCGCGCGATGGGCGAGTCGTCAGAGAGCGGCTCGAGCAGCTCGAGGCGGCTCTCCCCCACCTGGAGAAAGGCCACCCGAACCCCCTCCGACGCGACTTCCTCGGGTCCCTGTGACGTGAGGCCCAGCGTCTGCGTGTAGAAGGGCAGCGATTCGGCCAGGGACCGGACCGCGATCCCGATGTGATCAAGGATTCCCACATCGGCGAAGACTCCCTTCACGAGGCCCTCCGCGTAGGAGAGAAATGCTTCAGGAGAGTGTCGGCCGCCGTATGCGGATCGATGCGCCGGCTCGCCAGCTCGTCCACCATCGTCTCGAACGCCGACTGCGAGGCAGGGCTTCCGGCCCACTCCAGGACTCTCTGGCGCATCAGACCCAGCAGGCGCTCCCTGCTGCGCTCGCGGCGGCGCTCCGCGAGCAACCCGCCGCTTGCCTGCCGCAGGCACTGGTCGACGGCGCCGTGCAGCTCCTCCAGCCCCTCGCCCGACGTCGCAACGGTGCGCACGATCCGGGGCACCGGGCGGGTCGTGGCATCCACCAGAGCGAGCATCCCTGTCACGTCGGTTTGCAGCCGATCGATCCCCTCGCGGTCGGCCTTGTTCAGCACGAAGATATCAGGGATCTCCATGATCCCCGCCTTGATCGTCTGGATGTCATCTCCCAGCCCGGGGACCAGGACCACCAGGACCACGTCGGCGACGCGCACCACGTCCACTTCATCCTGTCCAACGCCCACCGTCTCGATCAGGATCGTGTCGAGACCTGCCGCGTCCATCAGGTCGGCGGCATCCACCGAGGCCGAGGCCAGCCCCCCGAAGTGTCCGCGCGTCGCCATAGAGCGGATGAACACACCCGGGTCGGTGCTGTGGCGCTGCATCCGGATCCGATCGCCCAGGACGGCGCCGCCGGAGAATGCCGACGAGGGATCCACGGCGATGATCCCCACCGTGCGCCCCGCAGCGCGCGCCTGCGCCGCCAGTCCGTCCACCAGCGTGCTCTTGCCGGCTCCGGGAGGTCCGGTGACGCCGATGATCGGAGCGCGGCCGGCCTTGGGATAGACCGCCCGCACGATCTCGCCGGCCGCTGGCAGCCGATCCTCCACGATCGAGATGCACCGGGCCAGCGCCCGCATGTCTCCCGACATCAGCCGGGAGATCAGTGCGTCGATCGGCGTGCTCACGCCCTGTCCAGGATATGCCGGGCGATCACCAGCTTCTGGATCTCGGAAGTCCCCTCCCCGATCGTGCAGAGCTTGGCGTCGCGGTAGAATTTCTCCGCCGGGAAGTCCTTGGTGTACCCGTACCCGCCCAGGATCTGCACGGCGCGATCCGCTGCCATCACGGCCGTCTCCGACGCGTGCAGCTTGGCCATGGCGGCGTAGTGGGTCACCCGCTCGCGGCCGGCATCCTCGACCATCGCGGCGCGGTAGGTGAGCTGCCGCGAGGCCTCGATTCGTGTTGCCACGTCGGCGAGCATGAAGGCCACCGCCTGGAAGGAGGCGATCACCTTACCGAACTGCTGGCGCTGCATGGCGTACGCGAGCGCCACTTCGTAGGCGCCCTGCGCCGTGCCCAGCGAGAGGGCCGCGATGGCGATGCGGCCGCGGTCCAGGATCTCCAGGGCGTTGATGAACCCCATCCCCTCCTGGCCAAGCATGTGCTCTGCCGGCACGCGGCACTCGTCCATGATCACCTCGGCGGTGTCGGAGGCGCGCATCCCCATCTTGTCTTCGACCTTGCCGTGGCGGAATCCCTCCATTCCCTTTTCTAGCAGGAAGGCCGAGATCCCCTTCTTTCCCTTGTCCGGATCGGTGACGCAGAACACCACGCAGATGCGGCCCACCGAGCCGTGCGTGGCGAAGGTCTTGCTGCCGTTGAGGCGCCATCCGCTGCCGTCCCGCACGGCGCGGCTGCGCGTGCCTCCCGCATCGGAGCCGGCCGTGGGCTCGGTGAGCGACCAGGCTCCGAGGTAATCGCCCCGCGCCAGCGGTCGCAGGTACTTCTGGCGCAGCTCCTCGGAGCCGAAGCGCAGGATGTGGGATGACGACAGGCCGTTGTGCGCCGCGACTCCCAGCGCGATGGCCGGATCCACGCGGGCGATCTCCTCGATGATGATCACGTAGTCGCGGTAGCTCATGCCGGCGCCGTCGTAACGCTCCGGCACCGTCACGCCGAGGTATCCCATCGAGCCGATCTTCTTGAACAGCTCGTGCGGAAAATCCTTCCCGGAGTCCATCGCCCGGACTTTCGGCGCGATCTCCGACTGCGCGAACGCGCGCACGGCGGCGCGCAGCTCTTTTCTCTGATCGATCAGCTGAGTACCCAGGAAGGCCTCCTCGCGCTCGTAAGTTGTCTATTGTCAATGGATTCTATGAACGCTCCCGATGGCTGTCAAGACTCCTCCCCCACGCCCCATCGCGCATCGGCTTGACAGCACGGCCCGCGTACTGCAATATCTTGCGCTACTTGTGCAACTTAATGCACACCTCTGGACCGGAGCCATGAAGAGAGCCCGTCAGGAAGCGATGCTCAAGCTGGTGCGCCGTCAGGAGGTGGGCACGCTGGCCGCGCTGCGGGCGGCGCTGCGGCAGGAGGGGTTCGATGTCGACCAGGCCACCGTCTCGCGCGACGTGAAGGAGCTCGGGCTGGTGAAGGCGCCGACGGCATCGGGATACCGCTACGCGCCGGTGGACGCGGTGACACCGGTCATTCCGGCGCGCGCGACGGGGCTGTTGTCGCGCTTCACGCGCGCCGCGGATCTGGCCGGCCAGCTCATCGTCATCCGGACCGATCCGGGAAGCGCCTCGCCGGTAGCCGAGGCGCTCGATCACATCGAGCTGCGCGAGGTCGTCGGGACTCTCGCGGGCGACAACACCGTCTTTGTAGCGTGCCGGAGCCACGCCGCGGCGCGGCGGGCCCTGGCGCGCATCAATGCGCTGAGGGAAGGACATTCATGAAGAAGATCATGCTGGCTTACTCCGGCGGTCTGGACACCTCCGTCATCCTGACGTGGCTGAAGGAGCGCTATCAGGTTCCCGTGATCGCGTTCATCGCCGATGTCGGCCAGGGTGAGCCGCTGCGCGAGATCGCCTCCAAGGCGCGCCGCACCGGAGCCGCCCAGGTCCGCGTGGCCGATCTGAAGGAAGAATTCGTGGCCGAGTACGTCTTCACAGCGCTGCGGATGAACGCCGTGTACGAGGGGATCTACCTCATGGGCACGGCGCTGGCCCGACCTCTCATCGCGCGGCACCTGGTGCGCGCCGCGCGCGAGATGGGCGCCGACGCGATCGCCCACGGTGCCACCGGCAAGGGAAACGACCAGGTGCGCTTCGAGCTGGCGGCGCGCGCGCTCGCCCCGGATCTTCAGATAGTCGCCCCGTGGCGCGAGTGGGAGATGACATCGCGCGGCGATCTGATCGACTACGCCGCCCAACACGGCATCGAGCTGCCGGTGACGCGCGAGAAGCCCTGGTCCATCGACGCCAACCTGATGCACGTCAGCTACGAGGGGGGTCTGCTCGAAGACCCCTGGCTCGAGCCCCCGCCGGAGATGTTCCGGATGACCGTGGATCCTCAGGAAGCACCGTCAATGCCTGAGTATGTCGAGGTGGCGTTCGAAGCCGGCATCCCCACGTCTCTCAACGGCGAGTCGCTCTCCCCGGCCGCGCTGTTGCAGGCTGCCAACCGCCTCGCCGGCGCGCACGGCATCGGCCGGGTGGACCTGGTCGAGAATCGCTTCGTGGGGATGAAGTCGCGTGGGGTCTACGAGACGCCGGGGATGACGCTGCTGATGGCCGCGCACCGCGCCGTCGAGAGCCTCACCCTGGATCGCGAGGTGATGCACCTGCGCGACCAGATCATGCCCCGCTTCGCCGAGATGATCTACTACGGCTTCTGGTTCTCGCCCGAGATGCAGCTCCTGCGCAACTTCGCCGAAGCCTCCCAGAAAGATGTCTGCGGGACGGCGCGTCTGAAACTGTACAAAGGATCGGCTGCCGTGGTGGGGCGCCGCTCGGACCGCTCCCTTTACGATGCCCAGGTGGCGGGATTCGACACCTTCGCCGAGTACAACTCGCGCGATGCCGCAGGACTGATCGCCATGAGCGCGCTCCGGTTGACACTCAATCCCTCCCTGCGGGAGGCACCTAGCCAGACGCCCGAGGTGGTGCATGGCTGAGAACATCCGCGGGCCCCTGGGTCAGGCCAGTCCGCTCAACCGGCGCACGGTCTCCAGCATCGCCGACGACGCGCGCCTCGTGACTCATGACATCGCGGGGAGCATGGCGCACGCGCGGATGCTGGAATCGGCCGGCCTGCTCAGCCGCGAGGATGCCGCGGCGGTCCAGGCCGGCCTGCGGCAGATCCTGCAGGAATGGACCGCGGGGCGGTTCCAGCTCGATGAAGCCCACGAAGACGTGCACATGAACGTGGAGCGCAGGCTTACCGAGATCACGCCGGCCGGCGCGCGGCTGCATGCCGGCCGCTCGCGCAACGATCAGATCGCCTGCGATCTGAAGCTCTGGACCCTGGAGGCCTGCGACACGCTGCTGGCCTCGCTCGGCCAGGCGCGCGCTGGGCTCGAGGAGGCCGCCCGCCGCCACACCGGGGCGCTGCTTCCGGGCATCACGCACATGCAGCACGCGCAGGTCGTCGAGCTGGCCCAGGTGCTGGGCGCCTGGAGCGCCATGCTGGCGCGCGACGCGGCACGCTTCACCGACGCGCGGCGACGCTGCGATGTCTCGCCGCTGGGCGCCGCGGCGCTGGCCGGATCGTCGCTTCCTCTGGATCCGGCGCGCACCGCCGACGATCTGGGGTTTGCGGCCGTCTTTGACAATCCGATCGACGCGGTGGGGGATCGCGATTTCACCGTGGAGTTCATCGGCGCAGCCGCGCTCCTGATGGCGCACCTGTCCCAGATGGCCGAGATCCTGATCCTCTGGTGCACGCCCGAGTACGGCTTCGTGACGCTTCCCGACGACCTGTGCACCGGCTCGTCTCTCATGCCCCAGAAAAGGAACCCCGACATGATCGAGATGGTGCGCGGGCAGGCCGGCGGCGTGACTGGTGATCTGGTGAGCGCCCTGACGACGCTCAAGGGACTCCCTTTCGGCTACAACCGCGACCTGCAAGCGCTCAAGGCGCCGCTGTTCCGCTCCTTCGACGTCGCGCACGCGTCGCTCCAGGTGATGACGGCCGCCATTTCCCGTCTCCAGATCGATCGCGGCCGCATGCTGGCACAGGCCTCCGACCCGCAGATGCTGGCAACCGACCTGGCCGAGCATCTGGTCCGGCAGGGCGTGGCGTTCCGCGAAGCGCACGCCGCCGTGGCGCGCCTGGCGCGCCGCTGCGCCGATGAAGGAATCGCCCTGAGCGGGCTGTCGCTGACCCGGCTGCGCGAGGCGCATCCGGCGTTCCAGCCCGAGATTCTCTCCCGGCTGACGCCGCAGGCCTCCGCCGCGGGCCGCGCTCCCTCCACACCGGCGCCGCTGGCAGGCTCGGCGCGCACGCCGTCCCGGGGCAGTCCCCGGGGGAATCGATGACCCACTGCCCCCCCGGCGCCGTCCGGGTCGATGCGTTCGCCTCGGTCACCTCGAGGCTGGCGCTTTCCAACCCCGTGCCGCTGGCCGACGCCTGCGCCACCGATCCCGGCACCGTCGTCATCGTGCGCGCGCTGGGTGAAAACCCTCGCTACCCGGAGCTCGAGACCACCGATGGGTCCTGCGTGCCGGTGCGCCGGGGCCGGATCATCGCCGGCGCGCTGGGATCCCGGCAGGCGCTGCGCGGCTTCGTGGGCCATCCTCCCGCAACGCTGGCGCGCGGCGATCGGCTTCACCTGCTCAACCTGGGCGGGGTGATCGGCCGCTGTGTCGATGCTGCCCGGGACATGGGCGAGGCCATCCCCGTCGAGGTGCTCGGATGCGCCGGACGCGACGGGCGCATCATCAATATCCGCGACGCCGCCCTGCCGGAAGTTCACCGGCTCGGCACCACGGCGCCGATCGTCCTGGTGCTGGGCTCATGCATGAGCGTCGGCAAGACGACCGCGACCCTGGAGATCATCCGCGCCCTGGCGCAGCGCGGCATGAAGGTGGGCGCGGGGAAGGTGTCGGGGGTGGCCTGCCTGCGCGACACCCGGCGGATGCAGGAAGCGGGCGCCTGCGCGGCCTACAACTTCGTTGACTGCGGGATGGCCTCCACGGCCGGCGCCGACGATCTCTCCTCGGTGGCCCGCCGCATCGCCAAGCGGCTCGACGCCGACGGCGTCGACGCCATGGTGATCGAGCTGGGCGACGGACTGCTGGGGCACTACGGGGTGGCCGGCGTGCTCGACGACAGGAAGCTGATCGCCAACGTGGGCGCCGTGGTCTTTTGCGCCTCCGATCTCGTCTCGGCGTGGGGCGGCCGCGAGCTGCTGGCCCGCCGCGGCCTGCGCATCGATGTCGTCAGCGGACCTGCCACCGACAACATGGCCGGCTCTTCCTACATTGAAGCCGAATTGGGACTGCCTGCGGCCAACGGGCTCACCGAGCCCGGCAAGCTGGCCGGAATCCTCGCGGCGCGGCTCGAAAAACTGGTGCGCGTGCATGCCTGAGCCGATACGCTGCGCCGTGCTGGGGGGCTCGGGCTACATCGGCGCGGAGCTGATCCGGCTGCTGCTGGCGCATCCCGACGCCGACCTCATCGCGGTCACGGCCGGCGAGCAGGCAGGCCGGCGCGTGGACGAGGTCTATCCTTCGCTGCGGGGCTTCACCGGACTCACATACGGGAAGCAGCCGCCCGGCGAGGCGGACGTCTACTTTCTCTGCCTGCCGCACGGAGAAGCGCGCCGGATCGCACCTTCGCTTCCCTCCTCCGCGCGGCTGATCGACCTGTCGGGGGACTTCCGCCTGAAAGACCCCGTCACCGCCGAGGCTCACTATGGGCGCGGTGAGGGCGCACGCGCGCTGAGCGAACAGTTCGTCTACGGCGTGCCGGAGATCCACCGCGGCCGCATCCGCGAAGCACGCGCCGTGGCGGTGGGAGGGTGCTTTGCCACCTGTGCCATCCTCTCCTGCCGGCCGCTGGTGGATCGCGATCTGGTGGACGGCCAGATCATCGTGGACGGAAAAACCGGCTCGTCAGGCTCAGGCCGCCGCCCCAGGCCGGGAACGCACCATCCGGAGCGCGCCGGCTCCCTCGTCGCCTACGAGCCCTTCACCCACCGCCACACGCCCGAGATCAGCCAGGCCCTGCGAGGCTGCGAAGTGATCTTCCAGCCGCACAGCACGCCGCTCGTGCGCGGCGTCTTCACCACCAGCTACCTGCCACTGCGTCGGGAGGTGACGCGCGAATCGCTCACGGCGATCTACGCCGAAGCCTACGTCAAAGAGCCGTTCGTGCGTCTGGTGGAAAAGACTCCCGACGTGGCCCACGTGCGGCTGTCCAACCTCATCGATCTTTCGCTGGCGGCGGCAGGGCGCACCGCGATCGTCTTCGGCGCGATCGACAATCTGATCAAGGGAGGGGCAGGACAGGCGGTGCAGTGCTTCAACATCATGCATGGCTTTCCCGAGACCCGCGGACTGGCGTCCGCCCCAGCCTGCGTATGACCCGGCCGATCCTTCTCAAGCTGGGCGGCCGTGTTCTCGAGGAGATCGGGCCGGGTTGCGCGCTCGCCGGTGAGATCGCAGCTTTGGCGTCAGGCGGCGCTGCGCTGTGCATCGTGCACGGAGGCGGCAGCCAGGTCTCGTCGCTGGGCCGCCGGCTCGGAGCCGAGCCGGTGATCGTCGGCGGACGCCGGGTCACCGACGAGCCGGCGCTGCAGGCCCTCATCATGGCTGTGGCCGGCGGGATCAACACACGCCTCGTGGCATCGTTGTGCGCCATGGGTGTGCGAGCCGTGGGACTCACCGGAGCGGACGCATCCATGATCACGGCGGTCCGGCGGCCGCCGCGCAAGGTGACCGACCCGGTCACCGGGAAGTCCTCCATGGTTGACTTCGGCCACGTCGGAGACATCGTCGCGGTCGATCCCCTCCCTGCCCGCGCCCTGGTGGCCGCCGGGATGGTCCCGGTGGTGGCCTGCCTGGCAGCGGATGCTCAAGGCCAGCTTCTCAACGTGAACGCCGACACCATCGCCGCCGCCCTCGCCGGGGCGCTGGAGGCCGGCACGCTGATTCTGGCCAGCGATGTCGAGGGGATCATGACCGCGCAGGGCGAGCGGATCCCCGCCGCCGATGCGCGCGAGGTGGGAGAGATGATCGGCGCGGGAGTGATCAGCGGCGGCATGGCCCTCAAGGCCGAAGCCGGCCTCGCGGCGCTGCGCCAGGGCGTGTGCCGCGTGATGATCGTGGACGGCAGGCGGCGGGGCTCGCTGGGCGGCTCTCCCGGAAGCACGCAGCAAGGAACCGAGCTGCGCGGCTAACCGGGCCACTGTTCGGCCATATAATGCGCCCACCATGATCGCCTGCCCTGCCTGCTCCAGCCATGCACAGGAGACGCAGAGCTTCTGCTCTTCCTGCGGGACATCGCTGCGGGATGACCTGCGCGAGCTCCCCACGCTGGTGGCCGCCAGGGAGCGTACCCAGGCTCCGACCCGGCCGAAGCATGTCACGCGCTCGTCGCCCCACTCGAGTCTGTCGTCGAGCTCCTCGGGCGGAGGCCGGTTTGTCCCCGGGATCGTCCTGGCGGAGCGCTACCGCATCATCGGACTGCTGGGAAAGGGAGGGATGGGCGAGGTCTACCGCGCCGACGACCTGACCCTGGGACAGTCCGTGGCGCTGAAATTCCTGCCTGAGGCAGTCGGCCAGAGCGCAGACCGGCTCGAGCGCTTCTACGCCGAAGTGCGCATCGCGCGGCAGATCTCACATCCGGCCGTCTGCCGCGTCTACGACGTTTCCCAGATCGACGGCTCTCCCATGCTCTCGATGGAGTACGTGGACGGCGAGGACCTCTCGTCGCTGCTGCGCCGCATCGGCCGGCTGCCCCGCGACAAGGGAGTGGAGATCGCCCGGCAGATCTGCTCCGGCCTGGCGGCCGCGCATGACAAGGGCGTCCTGCACCGGGATCTCAAGCCCTCCAACATCATGCTCGACGGGCGCGGCAAGGTCCGGATCACCGATTTCGGCCTCGCCTCGGCGGTCGAGGACCTCAGAGCCGACGACATCGCCGTGGGCACTCCCGCCTACATGGCCCCCGAGCAGCTCTCGGGGCGCAGCGTGTCGGTGCGCAGCGACATCTACGCGCTGGGCCTGGTGCTCTATGAGCTGTTCACCGGACGGCCCCCGTTCGAAGCATCCAGCGTGACCGAGCTGTCGCGCAAGCAGACGCAGACCACACCGATCAGCCTCACGTCGGTGGTGGCCGACATGGATGAGATGGTCGAGCGGGCGGTGCTGCGATGCCTGGAGCCCGACCCGGGCGAGCGGCCCCCCTCCGCGCTGGCCGTGCTGGCGGCGCTGCCGGGAGGCGATCCTCTCGCGGCCGCGCTCGCCGCCGGAGAAACCCCGTCGCCCGACATGGTCGCGGCGCTCGGATCGCGATCGGGGATGAAGCCGCTGCACGCTCTGGGAGCGATGGCCGGCGTCATCCTGGCCATACTGGCTGTCGTGCCGATCGGCTCCCGCGCCCAGCTCACGTCGCTGGTTCCCATGGCCAAGTCCCCCGAAGTGCTCGCCGAGCGCAGCCGGGAGGTGCTGGCGGAGCTGGGCTACGCCGAGCCTCCCGGCGACAGCTACTGGGGCCTCGCGCGGCATCAGGTCTATCTGGAATGGATCCGTGACAACGACAGCTCGCTCACCCGATGGGAGCGCCTCGCGGCGGGACAGCCCGCGGCGGTCCATTTCTGGTACCGGCAGGGGCCCCGCGAGCTGATCCCATGGTCGCAGACAGGCGAGGTGAGCTACGACGACCCGCCGCAGACTGCCTCGAACATGGCGCGCCTGGCGCTCGACACGAAGGGACGCCTGATGAGCCTCGAGGTCTCCCCGCCGCAGAAGCCTTCCGAGCCCCTCACGGATCCCCGGGAGCCCGAATGGCCGAAGCTGTTCGCTCTGGCCGGACTCGACTACGCGAAGTTCACATCGGCTCCGCCCGAATGGGTGCCGCCTGTCTTCAGCGATCGTCGTGCCGCATGGACGGGACAGTACCCCGATCAGCCCGATATCCCCGTGCGCGTGGAGGCGGCTTCGTTCGCCGGGCGCGTGGTCTTCATGTCGATGCTGGGGCAGTGGAGCCGCCCATTCCGGGACCAGCCGCGTGACCTGCGCACCAGCCAGCGTGTGACCCAGTGGATTTCCATGGTGATCATCATGGTGATTCTGGCGGGAGCGGCCTTCCTCGCTCGGCACCACATCAAGGTGGGGCGCGGCGACCGGCGCGGTGCCGCGCGGCTGGGGCTTTTCGTCTCCACCTGCCTGATGCTGAGCTGGGTGCTGTCGGCATCTCATGTGGCCGATCGAAACGCGGAGTGGGTCAGCTTCGTCAGGGTTTCGGGGATCGCGCTGTTCCTGGGAGGGGTTGGCTGGATGCTGTACCTGTCCCTCGAGCCTTACGTGCGCCGTCACTGGCCCCAGAGTCTCGTCACCTGGACCCGGCTGCTGTCAGGCGATGTTCGCGATCCCAGAGTGGGGCGCGACGTGCTGCTGGGCGGTCTGTGCGGATCGGCGCTCACCGTGGTGGACTATGCGTTTCGGCGCCTGCCCGGCTGGCTGGGGTGGCCCCCCTCGATGCCGGGGCTTCCCTCAGATGACCTCCTGATGGGCGGGCGCCAGGTCCTTGCCTATCCTTTCGGGCAGGTGATCAACTCGCTGATCAATCCGATCCTGATGCTGTTCCTACTGCTCCTGATGCGCGCCGTCCTGCGGCGCGCCTGGCTCGTCAGCGCCGTCTTCGTGGGCGCGGCGGTAACCCTCGCCCTTCTGAGCCCCGAAAACCCGGGCCTGCAGGCCATCCTGGCACTGTGCTGGTCCTCGGCGCTGCTGCTCATCTTGATGCGCCTGGGGCTGCTGGCTCTGGTGGCAACCTACTTCTTCTACGCCTTCCTCGTGAACCTCCCGTTCACCATGAGCCCGTCGGCCTGGTACGCATCAACCTTCTTTTCCAGCGTCCTGCTGCTGCTCGTCGTGACCGGCGCCGCCCTCTGGATCTCGCTGGCCGGCCAGCGCCTCCTCGCCGGCGCCCTGAACGACTAATCGACCCACGTGGCCGGTTCGGCTGGACTGAATTCACAAGAGTCGGAGGAAGACCTCATTGGACATGAGGGTGCCGCGGCGGGTCAGGGCCAGACGACCGGCGCGGTGCTCCAGCAGCCTGTCGTCCACGAGCTCACGCAGCGAGCGCTCGAGCGATTCCTCCTTCTCGAGTCCGTTGCGGGCCAGCAGCCCCGGCAGATCGACTCCCTGAGTCAGGCGCAGCGCCAGGATCAGCGCCTCGCGCAGCCTCTGCCCCTGGGCCGGCAGCGTGTAGTCGCTCCCGGGCTCCCCCCGTGACACCTGCCGCTCCCAGGCCGCCATGTCACGCGGCCGGGCGAAGCGGCGGCCCTCCAGGGACGAGTGCGCCGACGGGCCCAGGCCCAGGTAGTCGCCGCCGGTCCAGTATTTGAGATTGTGACGTGAGGCGCGCCCCGGCCGTGCGAAGTTGGAGATCTCGTACTGCGGCAGGCCGGCAGCGGGGATCATCGCGACGGCTGACTCGTACATCGTGACGAGATCCTCCTCCGCGCAGAGTGTCTCGCGTCCCGCGCGCACCGCGTCGGAAAGCGCCGACTCCTTGCCCGACTCCTCGGTCTCGAGCAGGTAGACCGACATGTGATCTGGCTCGAGCTCCAGGAGCCGCCCGACGCCCTGGCGAAAGCTCTCCGGACTCTCGCCCGGCAGCCCGGCGATCAGATCGAAACTCAGCGCCTCCGGCCCGCACCGGCGCAGCACGCGGGCTGCCTCGAGCGCCTCGCGGCCCGTGTAGACGCGCCCGCGCGGGCGCAGCACATCGTCGCGCAGCGACTGGACTCCGAGGCTGACCCGGGTCACTCCCGCCGCGCGCCACGCGGCCGCGCTCTCCGGGGTCACGCCCTCCGGATTCGCCTCCAGGGTGATCTCCGCGTCCTGTGCGACACGAAACGCGGCGCGGGTCTCCGCCATGATCGCGGCGATCTCCTCGGGTTGCATCGCCGAAGGCGTGCCGCCCCCCAGGTAGATGCTGTCCACGCTCCATGCCGCACGCAGAGCGCCGGCGGCGGCGATCTCTGCGTGCAGCGTCGTGAGAAAGGAAGCAGGCCGGCGCCCCTCCACCACCACGAAGAAGTCGCAGTAGTCGCAGCGCCGGGCGCAGAAGGGCAGGTGCAGATAGATCCCCAGGCCGCCCATCACCCTCACTCCAGCTTCCTGACGTGGCGGAACCAGGCGTAGTCCAGATCCTCGAGCGGGATCTGCAGCAGCGCCAACAGCGCCTCCACCCCGCCGCGCCCCTGCTGCTCCAGGGCCGCGTAGCGCATCAGCTGAGGCCGCAGCCGGCCGCCGGCGGCGCGCACGGAGCCCTCGGCGAGCAGGTGAACCAGAGTCCACGAGGCGGCATAGTGCAGCTGGGCATTGGTGCGATAAAACGCGTCAGGCGCACTGACACGCATCATCGGCGCCACCGACAGCTTCGAATCGCTGGCGAACTGGCCCGACAGGTAGGAGAGGCTGCGCGCGGGCTCGAACCTGTGAGTCACCCGCTGGCCTCCCTGCGTCACGGTGATGGCGGATCCCGGATCGAGCCGGCCAAGAAGGATCTCGCCCTCCTGGCCGATCGCCGAGTACTGGCAGAAGCCGGCCATCCCTTCATTGAGCCAGGGACTCAGCGCATCGCCCAGCACGGCGTGATTCAGCATGTGAGCCGCTTCGTGGACCAGGTTGGCGGCGTTGATCCGCTCCAGCGGTGAGGCGGCCAGGACCAGCAGCGTGGGTGGATCGGTGTGGGAATGGCGTATGAAGGCACCGCCCGCCTCGTAGGTCAGCGTGCCGGCGCCGAAGGCGGCCAGCCGCTCGCGCAGCGCATGCGGATCCTCGAACAGCTCGACGCGGACCGCGTCCGGAAGGCGGCCCCGCGTGACGGTGCCGCTCCAGAAACCCAGATAGGCCGCTTCGAGCGCTTCCAGCAGCCCGCGCATCCGCAGCGCCAGGCTTTCGGCCCCCGCCTGGCGCCCCGGAAGCGGATGCACGGTGACCTGGTAGCGCGACGTCGCCGGCGCGGCGGCCAGAGCACCTGCCAGCAGAAGGGAGATCACAGCCGGAATCTGTCACTCCCGATCCGAACGCGCATTTCAGATCGCTCCCAGCGTGTCGCTTTCCACCCAGCCGCTCAGCCCGTTCTCGAGGCTGATGCGGGCCCACGAGCCCTGGCTCTCGCGCAGGCGGACCTTGAGCCCTTCGTGCACCGTGAACAGGGCCGTGTTCTCGGCATCGGGGCCGCTGCGCACCTCGGCCTTCTCCGCCAGCACCACCGCCTGACGCCGGCTGGCCTCCAGCCAGGTCTTCATTGCCACGCTGCCGCCCAGCAGCCCGAGCGGCAGGCTGAGTCCGGCCAGCGCCCAGATAAGCGCGCGGCGCACCCGGTGCGATGAGCTGATCAGATAAAGCGCCACGACCAGGCCGCACAGGAGCCACACGACGATGAAGCCCGCGGCATCCTGTCCTGGCGTGGTGAGGGCCAGCAGTCTCTCGACGAAGAAGGTGGTGGTGCGTGCCGAAGACTCCGAGGTGCGGTCGAGCGTCTGCTCCCGCATGAACTCGAGGCTGGCCTGGATATCCTGATCCTGAGGCGAGTGGCGGGCCGCTTTTTCCATCTCGAGGATCGCCGGTCCGATCCGGCCCTGCCTGTAGATCGCCGCGCCCAGGTTGTACCGCACGGCCGCCGTGTCCACCCCCTGACTGACGAGCTGGCGGTAGATCACCTCCGCCTCTTCGTAGCTGCCCCCGGCGTAGGCATCGTTCGCCGATCTGAACAGCGACGAGGCCTCCGCCGACGGGGCCGCCAGCGCCGGCGGAGGCGTCAGACAGGCACATGCCGCCAGCAGGATCGCGAGCCCCGCCGCAAGTCCGCTCTTCATGCTGCGGCGGCCGGCAGGATGCGGCGCTCCAGATCGGCGATCGCCTGCTCGGACCGCTCCAGCAGCGACTGCATCTGCTTGCTGGTCGCGGCCACCGGAGCAAACTGCGCGAAGTCGCAATCCTCCAGGCAGCGCCGCAGTTTCTCCCGCGCCGGCTCTTCCACGCTGCGGGCCGCGAGCGCCTGGTCGACGATCTCCAGTGTCAGGCCCGACGCCGACACGTTGAGCTTGTCGGCAAGGTAGCCCCGCAGGGCCTGCCCCAGCTCGGCGTGGAACGCACGCCCCTTGTCTGCGGCCGCCAGAGAGCGGGCGGCCCGCAGCCTGCGCCGCGCCACGGCGCGCGCGCGACGCCCGCGCACCAGCGATGTGTTGGCTGCCAGATGATCGCGGCGGCGCAGCGCCAGCAGCAGGCCGGCGTTGAGCAGCGCCGGGGCGAGCACGAGTGTTCCGAACCACGCCGATCGGTGGAACGGGCCGCTTCCGGCGTTGAGCTCGGAGGCCGGCTTGATGTGGCTGATGTCGCGGCCGAAGGCGGCCACCTCGCGCCGCCCGGTCTGCCGGCCGGCGACGGAAGGCTCGCGCCCGTCGCCGCGCTGCACCAGCACCGGCAGCAGCTCGCTGGAGAGATCCACGTAGGCTGCGCGGGAGGGATCGAAGTAGGCAAACCGGATGGGCGGAATATCCTGCTGCCCGGGCGCCAGCGGCGTCAGCACCCAGGACCAGCTCTTGGATCCGCCGATCCGATCCTTGGTGATCTCCTTTTTCTGCTCCACCTTCGGCTCGTAGCGCCTGTAGTCGGCAAGCGGCGGCAGCGCCGGCTCCCCCACGGTCTGGACGTTGCCGGTCCCCTTCACCTCCACCCGCAGACCCACGGCGTCGTTCACCTGGGTCGTCTCGCGATCGGCGCGCGCGTTCAGGGTGAATTTTCCCACCGCGCCGGTGAACGACTCCGGGCGTCCCTTGATGGGCAGTGACTTGATCCGCACCGAAAGGGGCGCCGACTTGCGGTAGAGGGTCGTCGAGGGGGTGAAGAAGAGGGAATCAAAGGGGTCGCGCGAGGCGGCCTTCACGGGCAGCTCGAAGATGGTCTCTTCGATGGTGAGATCCCCGGATGCGGTGGCAAAGAGCGCCTTCTTCATCAGGGTGATCTCGACGAAGTCCTTCCCTTGCCGGGTCACGCGCTGGATGGTGGAGCGCGGATCGACCGGGATCTCCTCCACCCAGAAGCCGGTGTAGGAAGGAAGCGACTGGGGAGCCGGCACCGAGAGAAGATCCATCTGCGTGTAGACCTTGTAGGTGAGCAGGATCTGCTCTCCGAGCCAGGCCTCCTTCCGGTCAAGCTGAGCCTCGACGATCAGCTCTCCTTCCTGGCGCGGGTCGGCCTGGCGCCGGCCCGGCGTTGCGGGGCCCTGCAGCCCCGGTCCGCGTCCCCGCGCGCGGCCGCGCCCCACCGTTCCCTCCACCACCTCGACGCTGATCGGCTCCGTGCGCCGGATCCGCGATCCCATCTTCACCGAGATGGTCGGGATGGTGAGCGTCCCCTTGCGCCGCGGCAGGAGCACGTAGCTGTACCGGATGCTTGTCGAGGCCGTGGCGCCGCCGCCCGACCAGACCATCGAGCTCGAGGTGCTCTTGCTGGGACCCGACGCCACCGTGAAATCGGCCAGACCGGACAGATCGGGCTCTTCAACGTGGCCCGGGTCCGAGCCGCTTACCTCGATCGTCAACGTCACGGAGTCCTGCTCTCCGATCTGATCGGCATCCACATAGGCGCGCACCACCACGCCGTCGCCCGCGGCCAGCGCGATCCCCGCGCAGACCGGCATCACCAGCATGGCCAGCCCCGCCGCTGCGAGCCTCCGGAGCACGCGCATCACCAGTCCCTCTCAGGCTTGCGGTCCGGAGGCGGCACCTTGAGCTGATCCTTGGAGGGACGGTCCTGCTGGCGCAGCGCGTCCAGGATCCGCATCGCCTCCTGCTTCGAGAGGCTTTCCTGTTGCTGCTGGTCGGGCTGCTGCGGCTGGCGGTTGTCCTGGGGATTCTGCTCCTTCTGCTCTCCCTCGGATGGCTGGGGCTGCTGCTGATCCTGCTTATCATCCTCCCGGGGATCAGGTTTCTTCTGCTTCTGCTGCTCTTCCTGCATCTTCTGGAGCGCCAGCTCGAGGTTACGTTTGGCATCCCGGTCGGCCGGATTGATCCGCAGCGCCTCGCGGAAATTCTCGATCGCGTCCTTCCATTGCTGCCGGGCGAAATGGCTGTTGCCGGCGTTGTAGCGCGCCCCCTGCGCCAGATCCCGCTCCCGTGCCGGGAAGGCCTGGCGGTATTCCTCGTAGGCCTTGTCGTACTGGCCCTGGCGGTAGAGGACATTGCCGATGTTGTAGTGCACCGCCGCCGAAGAAGGATCCTCCGCCAGTGCGGCGCGGTACTTCTCGAGGGCCTCCGTGAGATGGCCTTCCTTGTAGAGGCGGTTTCCCTGCTCCACCAGAGCGGCCACGCCGGCTGCGCCGGCCGGCGAGACAGCCAGCGGCACCGCAAGCGCCATGGCCAGCAGCGCCGCGCGGGCCGCCTGCGGCATCGCGCCCCGCGCCGGGCGCTGCACCCTGCGCCGCCGCGCGATGAGCGCATCGGCGATCAGTGCGGCCAGCGCCGCGGCCAGCGGGATCTGGTAGCGCTCTTCGTATTGAGTGGCCAGCCGCGCCTGCAGGTCCTTGGTGTCCATCCCGCCGATCGCTTCGGCGATGCGGTCGAGCTCCTCCTGGGCGGGCGTGACGGTGAACTGGTGTCCACCCGTGATCTGCGCGATCCGTCCGAGCAGCTCTTCCTGGAGCCGCGTGGTCACGGCGCGGCCGTCGTTGTCCTGCTTGTAGCCGATCAGATTGCCGTCCGCATCCCGCAGCGCGATCGGGCCTCCCTGCGGTGTACCCACTCCGAGAGCGTGGATGACGAGTCCCTGCGCGCCGGCTTCCTTCGCCGCGGCTTCCACCAGCCCGCGTTCGAACTGATCCTCTCCGTCGGACAGCAGCACCATCACTTTGTACTTCTTCTGCTCGGCGTCGAAGGCCCCCATGGAGGCCCGGATAGCGCCCTCCAGAGACGAGCCCGGATAACTGATGAGATCCGGAGTCAGCGCGTCGAGAAACATCCGCACCGCCGCGTCGTCCAGCGTCAGGGGACAGAGCACACCCGCGGATCCGGCAAAGGCCACCAGGCCGACCCGGTTCCCTCCCAGCCGATCCAGCAGTCCTCCGGCCGCCTCCTGCGCCCGTGCCAGACGGCTGGGCTGCACGTCGTCGGCCAGCATGCTCTCGGAGATGTCGACCGCCAGCACGACATCCACGCCCGTGCGCGAAACCTGCTCGAGGGTCGCCCCCCACTGCGGGCGCGCCGCCGCCAGGATCAGCAACGCCGCTGCCAGCACCTGCAGGATGGACGTGATCACCACGCGCTCGAGTGAGGGCCCGGCCACCAGCCGATCCACCAGCGTCTCGCCGGCGAACTGCACCAGCGCCCTGCGCCGGCGCGCGATCTGCACGCCGAGCCAGAGCGCCAGGACCGGCACCAGGACCAGCAGCCACAGGGCCCAGGGCATGGCGAATCGCATGTCGGCTCTGCCTCCTACGGAATCCGCCGCAGGCGGGTGCCCGCCAGCGTCAGCTCGACGAAGCCCAGGGCCACCCCCGGCCAGAGCAGCCAGGGGAAGAGCTCCCTGTAGCGGGTGTAGTGACGCACCTTCAGCTCGGTCTTCTCCAGCGCGTCGATCCTGCCGAAGATCTCCTGCAAGGACGAGGCGTCGGTGGCCCGGTAGTACTCCCCTCCCGTGGCCCGCGCCACGGCCGTCAGCGTCTCTTCATCGATGTCGGCCTTCATGTAGACATACCGCCGCCCCAGCAGGGGATCCTGGATCGGGTAGGGGGCCTCCCCTTTCGTCCCGACGCCGATCGTGTAGACCCTGATGCCAAAGCTCTTGGCAAGCTGCGCGGCGGTGGTGGGATCGATCTCGCCCCGGTTGTTGCGGCCGTCGGTCAGCAGAATGATGACGCGGCTCCTGGCGTCGCTGTCGCGCAGCCGGTTCACCGCCGTCACCATCCCCATGCCGATGGCGGTTCCCTCATCCTGCGTGGCCAGCTCCACGCGGCCCACCAGCTCGCGCAGGACGTTGTAGTCCAGCGTGAGCGGGCAGCGCGTGTAGCCGCGGCCGGCGAAGACCACCAGACCGATCCGATCGTTCTTGCGTCCTTCGATGAAAGAGCTCACCGCGTCGCGCGCCACCACCAGCCGGTTGCGCGGCTTGAGATCCTCGGCCGCCATGCTGGTGGAGTTGTCCATCGCCAACACGATGTCGATGCCCCGCGTCAGGATCTCCTCGTGCGCCGAGCCGGCCTGCGGCCGGGCGACGGCCACCACCAGCAGCGCCACGGCCCCGGCGCGCAGCGCCAGCGGCAGGTGGCGCATCCGCACGGCCCAGGAGGGGCGGAGCCCTTTGAGCAACCCCAGGTCCGAATAGGTCACGCCGGCCTTGAGCCTGCGCGAGGCCAGCCAGGCCCGAATGATGATCGCCGGGACCGCAAGCAGCCCCAGCAGCATCCAGGGAGACATCATGCGGATCACGCTGCTTTCTCCTGATGCCGTGGCCGGCCCGACTCGATCAACGCCCGCGCTGCGGCGACGGTCGCATCGATCTCGGCTGCCTCCGGGTGATGTCTGGCGAACTTCACCATGTCGCAGGCGTGCAGGAAGCGCAGCGTGCGTTCCTTGAGCTCGGCGCCGATCGCAAGCTTCTTCATTTCCGCCAGCACTTCCTCGGTGGTCCGATCCAGCGCGTCAAAGCCATGCAGGCTTCCCAGGAAGCGCTTCACGATCTCGGACAGCAGCACATGGAAGTCCTTGATGCGCCCCTGCGCCAGGAGACTCGACGACAGAAGCCTCTCGAGATCGCGCAGCGCGCGATGATACGGGTGCTCCGACGGCGCCGCGGCCGGCGGCGGCGCGGCGATGGGAACCGGAGCGCGCCGCCGCAGGCGCCGCCAGATCCGCCAGGCCACCACTCCCGCCGCCAGGAGAATAGCCAGCGTCGCGAGGGCCAGCCACCACGAGCGCGGCAGGCGCCATGGCCCCTTGATGTCGGATGCCTCTTCGCCTGGATCCTTGAGCACCGAGGCCACGCGCAGCGTCAGCGGCTGGCTTGCTGCGGCGTGCGGCGTTGAGGAGCCCGGCGTGGAGCAGGTGACCTCGACACCCTCGATGGTCATGTCGCCGGGAGCGAACGGCCGCACGCGGATGATCCAGGCCGTCTCGACGGCCTGCACACCGGCAGCGGGAGCGCTCGGCATGCTTTCCATGCTTTCCCGGGGCTCGACCTGCTCGACCGTGAGGCCCTGGCTGGCCTGACCGGTTGCCTTGAGAGCCGTCAGATCCGGCATGACGCAGACGGCGCCTGCAGGATGTGTCACGGTCAGCTTGAGGGCAACCGGATCGCCCACGGTGATCTCGCCCGGCGCGGCGGCGAGCGACACCGAGATCCCGGCGGCATCCTGCGCCCGCGGAGCCGGGCCATCCTCCACGGAAAGGACCAGCAGTGCGGCGAGCCCCGCGCTGCGCACCATCGCCGAGCCGGTGCTCACGCTCTGTACCTCCGCGCCCGGGCCGCGAAGAAGCGCACCAGGGGCAGATCGTAAGGGCGGTCGGTCGCCAGCTCGAGGGAGTCGACTCCCAGCGTCCGGAAGAACCTGCGCCGCTGATCGCGCCGCTCCAGCGCGCGGGCCTTCAGCCCCAAATGAACCTGCCGGTCCGAGCTGTCCAGCAGCATCCTCTCTCCGGTCTCCGCGTCCTCGAGCTCGACCAGCCCCACGGCCGGCAGGATCTCCTCGCGCGGATCCCCGATGACGAAGGCGCTGAGGTCGTGGCGCCGCGCGGCCCGCTTGAATGCCCGCTCCCAGCCGGCGGCCATGAAGTCCGAGATCACGAACATCACCGAGCGCCTGCGGAAGACCCGCATCGCATAGTCCAGCGCGGTGCCGATGTCGGTGCCACGGCCGGCGGGCGCGGCCCCCAGGATCTCGCGGATCACCCGCAGCACGTGCGTGCGTCCCTTGCGCGCGGGCACGAACTTCTCGATCCGATCGGTGAAGGCGATCAGGCCGACGCGGTCGTTGTTCTGGATCGCCGAGAAGGCCAGCAGCGCCGACAGCTCGGCGGCGATGTCGCCTTTCATCTGGGATCGGCTGCCGAAGGCGGCCGAGCCGGACAGGTCAACCAGGAGGGCGACGGTGAGCTCGCGCTCCTCGACGTATTTCTTGACGTAGGGATGGCCCATCCGCGACGTCACGTTCCAGTCGATCGTGCGGATGTCGTCTCCGACCTGGTACTCCCGCACGTCGGAGAACTCCATCCCCCGGCCCCGGAAGACGGAGTGGTACTCGCCGGCCATCGACTCGTTGACCAGCCGGCGCGTCCTGATCTCGATCCGCCGGATCCTGCGCAGCAGCTCGCGCGGGACGGGCCCCGAGGCAGAAGCGGGCGCGGCCGGCGGCGGCGCCATCTTCATCACGGGACCTCGACGGCGTCGAAGACCCGCCGCACCACTTCCTCCGGAGTGACCTCCTCGGCTTCCGCTTCGTAGGTCAGGATGACGCGGTGGCGCAGCACGTCGGCCCCGATTGCCTTGACATCCTCGGGGGTCACGTAGCCGCGGCCGCGGATGAAGGCGTGCGCACGGGAGGCCATCGTCAGGAAGATCGTGGCGCGGGGTGATGCGCCGTACTGCACCAGCGGCGCGATATCCAGCTTGAATTCGGCCGGCTTGCGCGTCGCCATCACGATGCTGACGATGTAGTCCTTGATCCTCTCGTCCATGTAGACATTGACCACCGCCTCGCGCGCCCGGAGGATGTCACGCGTGGTGATCATCCGGCTGGCCTGGGGCACCCGGCCGGAGGTCATCCGGTCGAGGATCTCGCGCTCTTCCGTGCGGGACGGGTACTCCACCTTGATCTTGAGCATGAACCGGTCCACCTGCGCTTCGGGCAGCGGGTAGGTTCCCTCCTGCTCGATCGGATTCTGCGTCGCCAGGACCAGGAAGGGATCCGGCAGCGGGTAGGTGGTGTCGCCGATGGTGACCTGGTGCTCCTGCATCGCCTCGAGCAGGGCCGACTGGACCTTGGCGGGAGCACGGTTGATCTCGTCCGCCAGGATGATCTGGGCGAAGACCGGCCCCTTGCGGACCTGGAACTGGCCGTCCTTCTGGTTGTACATGAGCGTGCCGACGAGATCGGCGGGGAGCAGGTCCGGCGTGAACTGGATGCGCTGGAACGACGCTTCCATCGTGTCGGCGAAAGTTTTCACGGCAAGAGTCTTGGCCAGCCCCGGCACGCCCTCCAGCAGGAGGTGTCCGCGGCAGAGCATCCCGATCATCAGCCGGTCGAGCAGCCCGCGCTGCCCCACGATCACCTTCTGCATCTCGGAGAGGACCTTTTCCACGAAAAGACTCTCCTGGCGCACCATCTCGTTGATTGCCTGGATATCAGTCGGCATGAAGTCTCCGCCCGTGGTCGAGACCAGATTCTGGGGAACGGCGGCCCGGAACCGCGGGCGCCGTGTTGAATGAGGCTCTGCGAATACCTATGTTTGCCCTGCCGTTTGCGAGGCGCTTGAGTCTAGACGACATCCACAACAGCGTCAAGGGTTTAGCCCCTAACCGGAGCATCGTGCGTGCAGAAGAAACTGGCGATCGCGTTCATGGCGGTGGCTCTCGTTGCGGGACTGTCGAACTACCTCATCGTCGCCCTGCTCGCCGATTCGGCCATCTCCACGGGCGCCGGGCTGGCCGTGGCCGACGCGCTCATCGGCGTGCTGGCAGGCATCTCCCTGTCGCGCTACATGACCCGCAAGCTCAAGATGGTCGCCGTGGCGGCCTCCGAGATGAGCAAGGGGGACCTGACGCGGCGCGTGCACGTACGCACCTCCGACGAGATCGAGGAGCTGGCGACCTCCTTCAACACCATGGCCGACAACATGCTCAACATCGTGCGCGAGGTGAAGTCGACCGCGGTCCACATCTTCGAATCGGCGCGCAGTCTTTCCACCACCGCCGCCGAGGTGAACATCTCCACGACCCATATCTCCTCCACGGTGCAGACCATCGCCCGGGGCGCCGAGACGCAGGCCGCGATGGCGCTGCGCACCACCGAGATCACGCGGATCGTGGCCCATTCCACCGAACAGATCGCCCAGCGCGCCCGCGACGCCGCCCGCCTCGTCTCTGAAGCCGGCCAGCGCGCGCGCCAGGGCTCCACCGACTCGGCCGCGGCCATGTCCAGCATCTCCGACATCTACACCAAGGTCGAGCACGCCGCCGAGTCCGTGGCGGGCTTCCGGCAGCACGCGCTGCAGATCAACAAGACGGTCGACTCCATCGCCACCATCGCGGCGCAGACGCACCTGCTGGCCCTCAACGCCACCATCGAGGCGGCCCGCGCCGGTGAGCACGGCCGGGGGTTCGCCGTCGTGGCCGAGGAGATCGGCAAACTGGCCGACAACGCGCGCGTCTTTGCCGACCAGATCGCCGATCTGGCCGACGGCATCAACACCGGCTCGGCCGAAGTCATCAAGTCGATGAACGACAGCCTGGAGACCGCGGTGGCAGGACGGGGCGTGGTCGCCGGGGTGAACCGCAACCTGGAAGACATCAAGCAGACCGTGCTCACCGCCGAGGAGCGGGTGACGGAGATCTCCGCCGCCACCCAGCAGCAGGCCACCGGCTCGGAAGGGCTGGTCAAAGCGATCGAGGAGATCGCCAGCATCGCGGGCAACAACGCCGCCGGCACCCAGGAAGCATCGGCGGCCACCACCGAGCAGACCGCCTCGATGCAGCAGATGTCGGTCTCGGCGCAGCAGCTCGCCCGGACTTCCGACACGCTCAAGGAGCTGGTCACCGTCTTTCGCATCTGAGGGCTGCATGGAGAAGGACCGTCTCTGCGTCAGGTTCCGGCTGGGCGATCAATCATTCGGCCTGCCCGTGAGCGAAGTGCGTGAGATCACCCATGCCAGCACCGTCGCTGGCGTGCCGCTGGCGCCGGCCGCCGTCAGGGGCCTGCTCAGCCTGAGGGGCCGCGTCATCACGCTGCTGGACCCCTCGGCCCTGCTGGGGCCTCCCCTGCCTCCGGCGCGCAGGCCCGCCGATCGCCTCTGTCTGCTGCTGGCGGCTCCGTGGGAGCATGTCGGGCTCTACGTCCACGCACCCGTGGAGATCCTGCGGGCCCGCGGCGCGGCGATCCGGCCCGGCGTCGCGGCGGCTGTCGCAACCGCCGCGGGAGACGCCGTGGAAATGGGCGCGCCGGGCGTGCGGGGCATCGTCCGCGAGCTGGCCCCCGCGAGCGGCAGCCTGATACAGATGATTTCGGCTCGCGACCTGCTGGCGCGCTGTGACGCGAGCGTAGTGGATCTGTTCCGCCGAGGCGCCCCCCGGGAGGTGGCCTGATGCACCGAGTCCTGATCGTTGACGACGCTCTCTACATGCGCACGATGATCCGCGACATCCTGTCCAACACGGGACAGTTCGAGATCGTCGGCGAGGCGGCCACGGGCAATGAAGCGGTGGCCCGCTACACCGAGCTGAAGCCCGACATCATCACGATGGACATCGTGATGCCGGAGCTGGATGGCGTGGAAGCCACCCGGTCCATTCTCAAGCTTGATCCCGACGCCATCATCGTCATGTGCAGCGCGCTGGGCCAGGAAGCGCTCGTGATCGAGTCGATCAGCGCCGGAGCGAAGGATTTCATCGTCAAGCCGTTCACGCCGGAAAAGGTCATACGCGTCCTCACCAGCCTGATCCCGGGCTGACTCTGCTCCACCAGCGCGGCCCGCGGGATCGGCGGCCGCGCGCCCCCCGCATCTGGTGACCAGCATGGACATGCAGAAATACCTGGAGCTCTTCCTGACGGAGGCCTCCGAGCATGTTGCCGATGCGGGCCGCGCCATCGGCCGTCTCAAGGAAGGGATCGTCGCCCCCGATGCGTTCCACGCCCTCTTCCGCCACTTCCATTCCATCAAGGGGATGGCGGCTTCGATGAACTTCTCCGACATCGGATCGATCTCGCATCTGGTGGAGGATCTGTGCGATGGCCTGCGCAAGGGCATCCTCAAACCCGGAAAAGACCTCGCCGACCTGCTCCTGGAGGCGGTCGATGCCCTGGCGGCGCAGGTCGAGACGGCCAGAGCACGCAAGGGCGATCCGTCGGGAAGCACCGACCTGTCCGGCCTGCTGCAGCGGATCCGCGGGCAGCTGCCGCAGGGAGCTGCGCCTGCGCCAGGACCGGCCGCGCCGCAGCCGGCCGCGGCCGGCCAGGCCCCCCTTGGGTCCGACTCCGAGCGAATCCTGCGTTGCGAGGTCGCGATAGACCCCAAGGCCGATTTCACCGGGCCGCGCGCCGCGCTGGTGCTCCGGCGGCTTGAATCGTTCGGAAGGATCGTCCGCTCCGAGCCTCCGGCCACGGCGCTGCTTTCTGCCAGCTTCGAGGGACACCTGACGGTGGAGCTGGCCACCCGGCAGGATGCCGCACGGGTGCGCCATGAGATCCAGTCGGTGCTGGATGTCCTGTCGTGCGATGTGGCCGAGGCGCCCGCCGGCGGGGAGCCGGCCGGGCCGGCCGCCTCGGCGATGCCCTCCACGGTGCGCATCCCCACCGCGGCGCTCGACTCGTTCCTGGAGGCGATGGCCGGGCTGATCGGCCAGCGCGGCGCGCTGACGCAGTCGCTGCGCGCCATCGATCCCGCAGCCACGCGCGAGGCGCTGCGGGGACTGTCGGGCTCCATCGACCGGCTCCGCGACCAGGTGCTCGAGATCCGGCTGCTTCCCTTCGAGCTGATCGTGCCGCACCTGGAGCAGTCGCTGCGCGCCCTGTGCCGCCACACGGGCAAGGATGTCGCCCTGCGCATGGAGGGGGCGGAGGTCTCGCTGGACCGATCGGTGCTCGAGGAGCTGATCGATCCGCTCACGCACCTGCTGCGCAACGCCATGGACCATGGCATCGAGCCCGCCGATCGGCGTCTCGCGGCCGGCAAGCCCGGAAGCGGCACGATCACGCTGCGCGTGGCGCGCGAGGCCGCCCAGGTGCGCGTGGTGCTGCAGGACGACGGCCGCGGCATGGATGTCGCGACGATTCGCAAGACGGCGCTCGCAGGCCGCTATGCGTCAAAGGAAGAGCTGGCGCGCATGGACGATGCCGCCGTGCTCCTGCTCACCACCATCCCCGGCTTCTCCACCGCCGGCAGGGTGACGGAGATCTCGGGCCGCGGCGTCGGCATGGATGTCGTGCGCACGCGCGTGGAGGCGCTCGGCGGCCACATGGCGATCAGCAGCACCCGGGGGGAGGGCGCCCGCATCGACATGGTCCTGCCGCTGTCCGTCGCGGTCATCGACGCCTTCCTGGTTGAATGCGGCGCCGGCCTGTTCGCGGTCCCATCCGGATGCGTCCAGCGGGTCGAGCTGGCGGGCGCCGAGCGGATGAGCAGCACGGAATCGGGGCGCTACCTGCGCTGCGCGGCCTCCGGACCGAATCCGGCGCAGGACCGGTTCGTGCCACTGGTGGATCTCGGCGATCTGCTCGGAGGAGCGCAGGCAGCGCCCCTGCAGCCGGGCGCGCAGCGCCACGTGCTGCATTACACGGTGGATGGCTCGGCCGCGGCCCTCGCCGTGGATCGGGTCGTGCAGCGCCGGGAGCTGCTGGTGAAGCCGCTGGGGATGCCGCTGGAAAGGCTGCGGCGCTACTCGGGCTCGGCTCTTCTGGAGGATGGCCGCGTGGCGCTCATCCTGGAAGTCTCGGGCCTCAGGGGGATGGCTGCATGAGAGGACGGGATTCATGAGAGAGCGCCAAGGCGGACTTGACGAGTTCCTGCGCCTGTCGGGCCGCGGCCTTGAGCTGGCCTGCGCCGCCCTGGAGCGGATCACCCTCGATCGTCTCTCCCCCGCGCGCCTCTCGGGCGGGTCGCTCGATCTGCACGAAATCGCCGCCGGGCATGGCGGAGCGTCCCGGCCGGTGGTGGCATTGCATCAGGCGCTCGAAGGGGTCGTTGGGGGGAGGCTGGTGATTGCGTGGCAGCCCGGCTACGCGCGCTTCCTGGTGTCGCGGCTGACGGGCACCGAGCCGGCCCGGATGGAGGAGCTGACCCCCATGCAGCAGAGCTCCTTGATGGAGCTCGGCAACACCCTTTCGGCGGTCTGGCTCAACGTGGTAAGCGATCGGGCGCGGCGGCGTCTGATCCCGTCGGTCCCCGAGGTGGGATGCGACATGATCGGCGCCGTGCTGCAGGAGGCGCTGGCGGCCGCCAGCGGCGGCGCGCGGCGCGCCCTGGTGGTGACCGCTTCGCTGGTCCCATCCCGCGGAGGCCACTCGGTGGCAGACCTGTTCGTGCTTCCCGATCCGGAGAGTCTGACCGCCCTGGCCCCCTGGGCTTCCCAGGGCGGCGCGCAGTGACGGGATCGGACTCACCAGCGCCGGAGCGGCCCCTCCCCCGCACCGTCAGGATGGGAGAGGCGTTCGTCAGCGCGGCGGCCGAATCGCCTGCCGGCCTGGAAATCGTCGGGCTGGGCTCCTGCATCGCCCTGTTCCTCCACGATCCCCGCACAGGATGCGGCGGGCTGGCTCACATACTGCTTCCAGGAGCGGTCGTCTCGTCGGCGCAGCGCGCGGAGGCGGCCACCCCGTCACGCGCTCTCGAGTCGCTGCTGGACGGTCTGCGGCGCAGGCGCATCGGCCGCGAGCATCTCGTGGTCAAGATGGCCGGCGGCAGCCGGATGTTCTCCGGGGCCGCCCGCAGGCGCCCCGGTCCGGGCGAGCGCAACGTTCAGGCGATGCTCGAGGCGCTGGCCGCGGTGTCGCTCAAACCTGCGGCGATGGACGTCGGCGGCGCGGCCGGACGGACCCTGCGCGCCGATCTGACCGATGGAAGCCTGACGATCTCCTCGTTGCGTGGTGAATCGGTCCGGCTCTGACAAGACGGGCACTCCTCCGCGAGGGCCCTGTTGAAGCGGGCCGGGAGGCGAGCCTGGCGAGCGAGGAGCGTGCCCGAGAGGAGGAGTGCCCGGCGATCGAGAATCGCTAGCCCAGATGCCGCGTGAGCATCTGGGAGATCTCCTCGCGTGAGCGCGCTCCGACCATCTGCTCGACCTGCTTGCCGTCCTTGAACACCAGGAGCGTCGGAATGCTCTGGATTCCGAACTGTGCCGCGGTGGCCGGGTTGGCGTCCACGTCGAGCTTGCCGATGCGGGCCTTTCCCTTCATCTCGGCGGCCAGCTTGTCGAGGATGGGGGCCACCATCCGGCACGGGCCGCACCAGGTCGCCCAGAAATCCACCAGGATCGGGCCGGCGTTGGCCTTACTGATCTCGGCGGAGAAATTCGCGTCGCTCAGGTGAATCGTGTCCTGGCTCTTCATCGTGTCCTGGGTCTTCATTGCGTCCTGGGTCTTCATTGCGTCCTGGGTCATCAATGGGGCTCCACAAGAGAGGTGATGCGAAGAGAAACCGAGTATAACATCAGGCACGATGACCGCCAGAAGCCGTGTGTCGCAAAAAGGGATCGTCCTCCTGATCTGGGTCGCTGTCTTGCCTGCCGAGACGCTACCGCGTGTGCAGGATGGCGACATCGTTTTTCAAACATCCCGATCATCGCAGAGTCTCGCCATCCCGGCCAGAGAACGATACGGCGACCATGTCCCTCTTGATGAACCTGTGATCTCTCCGAGAGCAAGCTTCGAATCCCCCCTGCTGCAAAGCGCGGGGGAGCAATAGACGCCCGGCAGATCGCGTCGTACATGAGATGACTCGATCACAAGGGGGGTTTCACTCCGCGTGAGACAGCGCCACAGGCCAGCTTCCCGGCGGCGCGCGCTGGGCCAGCACTTCCTGTCCAGCGTGCCGGCGGCGCGGCGCATGGTGGACCAGTTTTCTCCCGTCCCGGGCGAGATCGTCCTCGAGATCGGCCCGGGCCACGGCGCCCTCACCGGGCCGCTGCTCGAAGCCGGCGCCCAGGTGGTGGCCGTGGAGGTGGATCGGGCCCTGGCGGAGTCGCTGCGCCGGCGGTTCGGCGATCACCCCGGGCTGCGCCTCGTGGAGGCCGACATCCTGGATTGCGACATGGCGGCGCTGGTGGCCCCGGGGCCGGCGCGCGTCCTGGCCAACCTGCCCTATGCCATCTCGGGCGAGATCCTGGCACGCCTGCTGGCGCGATCCGATCTGCTGAGCGGGATCACCGTCATGCTGCAGCGCGAGCTGGTCAACCGCATCACCGCCACGCCGGGCGGGCGTGTCTACGGCTCGCTCTCCATGCTGGCCCAGTACTTCTGCCTGCCGCGCCTGCTCATGCAGCTTTCTCCCCGCTCCTTCACTCCGCCGCCTCTGGTGTCGTCGAGCGTCGTGGCGCTCCCCTTCCGCACGACGCGGGAGCTTTCGCGGGCCCAGGAGCTGGAGTATCCGGGCTTCATCAGGATACTGTTTGCCCACCGGCGCCGGACATTGCTCAACAATCTGAAGGCTGCGACCCTGGACAATCCCATCGATGTCCTGCGCCGCGCCGGGGTCGATCCCGGCCGGCGTCCCGAGACGCTGACCCGCGAGGAAGGGATCGCCCTGTTCCGCGCCAGCCGCGCCCAATCTGCGGGGGCTTTCGTGGTATAGTTCCGGCGCCTCGCTCGTCCCGCGCCCCCGTCCCGTGTAAGGACCTTTGTTGCACGCGATGGCCAACCAGAGGGTTCCCCCCCACTCGTGAGCGCCCCGTCTCCCCTTCAGCTCATCCCGCTTGGCGGCCTGGGTGAGTTCGGCATGAACATGATGGTCCTGAGATACCAGGACGACATGCTCCTGCTGGATGCAGGCCTCATGTTCCCCGAGGAAGGGATGCTCGGAGTGGACATCGTCGTGCCCGACATGGCCTACCTCGAGCAGGAGAAAGGCACGCTGCACGGCATCATCCTGACGCATGGCCACGACGATCACATCGGCGCGCTGCCGCACGTGCTCCAGAAGCACCGGGCCCCGGTGTTCGGCACGCAGCTGACGCTGGGTATCGCGGCAGAGCGGCTCGAAGAGTACGGCATGGAAGGCCAGGCGGACCTGCGCAAAGTAGCCACGCGCCACGTGGAGCGGGTGGGGCCCTTCGAGGTGGAGTTCATCCAGGTGACCCACTCGATTCCCGATTCGATCGCCATGGCGATCCGCACGCCGGTGGGGACCATCGTGCACACGGGCGACTGGAAGATCGATCAATCCCCCGTTGATGGCAGGTCGTTCGATTTCCGGCGCTTCTCGGAGCTGGGCGACGAAGGGGTCCTGGCGCTGCTGTCCGACAGCACCAACGCCATGCGCCGCGGCTTCACCCCTTCGGAGCGCGAGGTGGGCCGCGCCCTGGCGCCGCTCATCCAGGGGGCTGCCGGCCGGGTCGTGGTGACCACCTTTGCCAGCAATATCCACCGGCTCCAGCAGGTGGCCGATCTCGCTGCGCGCGCCGGCCGCCGCGTGGCGTTTATCGGCCGCAGCGTCTCGACCAACGTGCGCATCGCGGAGGGGCTCGGATACCTCAAGCTGCCCCCGGGCGTGACGATCGAGCCGCGCGATGTCATGTCGTTGCCGCGCGACAAGGTGGTGCTCATCGCCGGGGGAAGCCAGGGAGAGCCGATGTCGGCGCTGTCGCGCATCGCGATGAACGATCATCGGGACATTTCCCTGGACAAGGGCGACCTGGTGATCCTCTCGGCCCGCCGGATCCCGGGCAACGAGAAGCCGATCTCACGGCTGGTGAACCACCTGTGCCGGCGCGGGGCCAACGTGCTGCTCGACGACGTGGCGCCGGGCATTCATGTCTCCGGGCACGCCTCCCGCGAAGAGCTCAGGATCATGCTGGCTCTCACGCGCCCGCGCTTTTTCATTCCGGTGCACGGCGATTTCCAGCACCTGTCCCAGCACGCATTATTGGCAACCGAGGCAGGCATCGCGCCTGAACGAGTCGTGGTGATGGAGAGCGGCGACATCCTGAGCCTGACGGCCACCGAGGCGCGCGTGGAGGATCAGCCCGCGCCCGTCGGCACCGTCTTCATCGACGGGACGCTGGAGCAGGTGGACGAGATCGTCATCAAGGACAGGCAGCACATCGCCGAGGACGGTATCGTCATCCCTGTCGTGGCCATCAACAAGCGCTCCGGCCAGGTGGAGCATCCGCCCGAGATCGTCAGCCGCGCCTTCGTCTTCGTGGACAACCAGGAGGAGCTGTTCGAGGATGCCCGCCAGGTCGTCATCCGCGCCGTGGAGGGCTCCACCCCCGAGGAGCGCAGCGACTGGGGGTTCATCAAGACCAAGGTTCACACCGAGTTGAAGCGCTTTCTTCGCAAACGCACGGGCCGGCGTCCTATGATCATCCCGGTCATCCTGGAGATCTGACCCGTGGCGAAGAAACTGCGCAAACTGTTCATCGTGCCCCGCCCCAACGAGCTGGCGGGGCTGCTGATGCTGTTCGCCGCCATCCTCCTGCTGATGGCGCTGCTGTCGTACGACCCGCGCGACCCTTCGTTCCTGACCCGGGATTCAGCGGGCGGCCGGGCGCACAATCTCGTGGGGCGCACCGGAGCCACGGCCGCCGATCTGTCATTCCAGCTGTTCGGACTGGGAGCCTACGCCCTGCTGGTGCCGCTGGCCTCGGGAGGATGGCGGCGCCTCTTCAGCCGCGAAGGACCCGGCATCGCTGCGGCGATCCTGGGCTATGGCGGGATCGTCACGGGGCTTCTGTGCCTTCTCACCCTGGTGATCGGGGAAATCCAGATCGGCGGCGACGAGATCCTGGCGGGCGGGATCCTGGGCGCGTACGTGTCGGACTTTCTCTCGAGCTGGCTCAACACCGCCGGCGCCCTCGTCCTGTCGATTGCCCTGATGGCCGCCGGCGCCACCATCGCCACGCACGTGTCGCTGGGCAAGCTGCTGGCGGCAGCCGGCCGCCTCGCCGCGGCCCGCATGCGGGCTCTGCGCACCGCGTGGGCGCACCGCCGCGAGGAGCGGCGCAAGGAGAAGCTGCGCCGTCAGATCGTGCGCAAGCACGCGCAGAAGGAAAGCGAGAAGAAGGAAGCTGCGGAAGATGAAGACACGCCGCACCGTGTGGTGCCCGCTCTCAAGACCACCGGGCCCCAGCCGGCGCGCAGCCGTCCTCAAGGGCCGCCACAGGCCGTGCCGCCGGTACGGCCGGACCGCCCGGCCCAGCCGGCCCAGCCGGCCCAGCCGGCCATGGTGAGGGGACAGCAGCCCCCTGCCCGCCCGCAGCCGGCGCAAAAGAAGCTGCCGCTGCAGGAGCCCGTCGCCGCCCAGTTCGTCCCCCCGCCGCTCTCACTGCTGCAGTCGCCCCAGGGGGGCGCCGCTCTGGATGATCAGGAGCTCTACTCCAAGGCGCGCGTCCTGACCGAGAAGTGCCGCGAGTTCGGCGTGCAGGGACAGGTGGTGGAGATCCACCCGGGGCCGGTGGTCACCACGTACGAGTTCAAGCCCGAAGCGGGAGTCAAGTACAGCAAGATCACCGCCCTGGGCGACGACCTGTGCCTGGCCCTGCAGGCCGAGTCGGTGCGTATCGACAGGATCTCGGGCAAGTCCACCGTCGGGATCGAGGTGCCCAACCGCCAGCGCGAGACGATCTTCCTGCGCGAGCTGCTCGAGTCGGACAAGTTCGCCAGGAGCCACGGCAAGCTGAGCCTCGCCCTGGGCAAGCGGATCGACGGAGAGGTCTACATCGCCGACCTGGCCCGGATGCCCCACCTGCTCATCGCGGGGGCCACCGGCTCGGGCAAGTCGGTCTGCCTCAACGCCGTCATCGCCAGCATGCTCTACAGGGCCACGCCGCAGGAAGTGAAGTTCATCTTCATCGACACCAAGCGGCTCGAGCTGGGAATCTACGACGAGATCCCGCACCTGCTCACGCCCGTGGTCACCGAGCCCAAGAAGGCGGCCAATGCCCTGCGCTGGGCCTGCCAGGAGATGGAGCGGCGATACAAGATGCTGGCCGACTACGGCGTGCGCAGCATCGATCAATTCAACGCTCTGATCCGCGGCGGCCGCGGCCGCGAGCGCAATCCGGACGCCACGCCCGAGCAGCTCAATCCGATCCCCTTCATCGTCGTGGTGGTGGACGAGCTGGCCGATCTCATGATCACCTCCGGAGCCGACGTGGAGGAAGGGATCACACGGCTGGCGCAGATGGCGCGCGCGGTGGGAATCCATCTGATCATCTCCACCCAGCGCCCGTCGGTGGATGTCATCACCGGCGTGATCAAGGCCAATTTCCCTTCGCGGATCGCCTTCCGCGTCTCCTCCAAGGTGGACTCGCGGACGATCCTCGACAGCAACGGCGCCGAAACGCTGCTGGGCAACGGCGACATGCTCTTCATGCCGCCCGGGTCGTCGCGCCTGCTGCGGCTGCACGGCTCGTACATGAGCGAAGTGGAGTCCGCCGCGCTCGTGGACTATCTCAAGAAGGCGGCCAGGCCCGTCTACGACGACACGGTGACGCGCGAGCCCGAAAAGGAGCGCACCGAGCTCGACGAAGAAGAGGACTCGATGTACATGGAGGCGGTGCGCTGCGTCCTGGAAACGGGGGTGGCATCCACATCGCACCTGCAGCGCCGGCTCCGGCTCGGTTACGCCCGCGCGGCGCGCGTCATGGACATGATGGAATCGCGCGGCATCGTGGGTCCGCCCGACGGAAGCAAGCAGCGCGAGATCCTCGTGGCCCGTGACTTCCTCAACCGGCTCGAGGAGGCGGCGCGCTGAGCCGTTCCGCGCTGGCCGCCGCGGTACTGCTTCTTGCGGCGATGGCGGCGCAGATGCTGGCCGCCCTGCCTGCCGCCTCGGCCGTCGTGGACGAGCCGGCCCATCTGACCGCAGGCTGGCTGGCTCTCACGCAGGCCGAGCCGCGCGCCAACCGCGAGCACCCCCCGCTCGTCAAGCTGCTGGCCGCCCTCCCCCTGCTGGGCCTGGGAGTCACGACACCGGCGCGGTCCTCCGTGAAGACTCCGGTAACCTCCGAAGACTTCGAGTTCGACTACTCCCGTCTCTTTCTCTACATCTCCAATGACGCCGATCGCCTGCTCTGGTGGGCGCGGCTGCCGGTGATCTTCCTGACACTGTGCGGAGCCGTGGCGCTGTGTGCCTGGGCGCGGTCGCTCATCGGCGACTGGGGGGCGGTGGCCGCCCTGGCGCTCTACTGCTTCGAGCCGAACCTGCTGGCCCACGGCCGGCTGGTGACCACCGACATGGCGGCGGCCGTCTTCACGCTGGCGTCGTTTGCCGCGCTGGAGCGGGCGGCAGGCCGCACAGGCTCCTGGCTGTCACGCGCGGTGCTTCCGGGGCTCTGCCTGGGCGCGGCGCTTTCCAGCCGCTATTCCTGCCTGCTGGCGGTGCCGCTGCTGGGGCTCAGCCTGTGGCTGGACCGGCGTCCGGCGACCCACGCGCGCGGCGGCCTGGCGGTCGCAACACTGCTCATCGCATTGTGCGTGGTCAACCTGTTCTACGGCTTTGGCGGAACACCGATCCCGCTGGGCGCCGATCCCGTGGGCGGCCCGCTCAAGAGCTGGCCCCTGGCCTCCATGGAAGCCCATCCGATCCTGAAATGGACTCCCCTGCCGCTGCCGCGTCTCTACCTGGAAGGGCTCGATCTGGCCCGCTACAAGAACACCCACGTCGAGGGGCCGTCGTACCTCAACGGCGTCATCAGCCGCTCGGGATTCTGGAGCTACTTCGTGCAGGCCCTCTCGATGAAGACGCCCCTGGCCCTGCTGCTGCTGGCTTGCGTGGGCTGCCTTCTGGTGCTGCTCAGGAGGCCGCTGCGGGCCGAGGCGATCTGGGTGCTGCTGCCGGCCGCGGGACTGCTGGGCATGACCACCGTGCTGACCACCGCCCAGATCGGGCTGCGCTACGTCCTGCCCGTCATCCCTCTTTTGTGCATTCTCGGAGGGGCCGCCGCCGGAAGGGCCGGGGTGATCATGAGGCCGGCGCGCTGGGTGGCGATCCCGCTGGTGGCGGCGCTCCTGGCCTGGCAGGCGGCCTCCGTGCTGCGCGTCCACCCCTATCACCTCGCCTACTTCAACGAGGCGGCCGGAGGCCCCCAAAACGGCTACCGCCATCTGGTTGACTCGAACCTGGACTGGGGACAGGACCTCGGAGGGCTGGCGCGCTGGATGAGGGTGCAGCAATCCGCGCCGGTTCACCTCTACTATTTCGGAACCGCAGATCCCGAGTACTACGGCCTGGCCCGGCGCTCCCCTCCGGAGCCCGGCTGGTACGCCGTCAGCGCGACCCATCTGATGGGGGTCTACCTGCCCGATCCCGACTATCTGGCTCCCTTCAGAACGATGGCTCCGGCGGCCCGAATCGGGCATTCCATCTTTGTCTACAGGCTGGAGAATGTCCCTCCTTTCCTGAGAGTCCCGATCGGCCGCTCCGCGAGCCGAAACAGCCGCCGCCACTTGCCCGCGGCCACGCCGGACACAAGATTTGCGTCGCATGTACAAGCTGCTGCTGGCCGATGACACCAAGCTGACACTGGCCGCCGAGAAGGCTTTTTTCGAGGCCCGCAACCTCAAGGTCTTTTCGACAACGTCCGCGCTGGAAGCCCAGACGCTGGCCGAGGTGGCGCAGCCCGACCTGGTCATCCTGGACTACGAGATGGAAGAGATGACCGGTGATGAAGTCTGCCGCAAGCTGCGCGCCAACGAGCAGACCGCCCACATCCCCGTCCTGATCCTCAGCTCGCACGATCGCGCCGACATCAAGGAAAAATGCGCCCAGGCCGGCGCCGCCGGATTCGTCCGCAAGACCGAGGGACGCGAGGCTCTGCTGGAGCACGTGGCCCGGGTGCTCGGGGTGCCGCGCAGGCGCCACGTGCGCGTGGCCTGCCGATTCACCGTCGGGATCGTCGATGGCGGCAAGAGCTTCGCAGGAGCCGTGGAGAACATCTCCGAAAGCGGCATGTTCCTGACTGCCGACAAGCGCTTCGCCTCGGGGATGGCCCTGCGGATGGCTTTCTCCCTGCCTGACCTTCCCGTCGAGGTCATCGTCCTCGGCGAGGTGGTGCGGACCGAGGAGCTGTCCGATGACTCGCACGGACACGGCATCCAGTTCCTGGAGATTACTCCCGGCTCTCGCGATGCCCTGCGGCAGTTCCTCGAAAAGAGTATCTGAGCAGAACACGTCCGGCACACGCGCTCAGCTTCTGTCCTTCACCTTCACGGTCTTGGCGGGGATTCCCACGTTGATGTGGTGATCCGGCACGTCGCGGGTGACCACTCCCATCGTGCCCACCATGGCGTCGCGGCCCACCTTCATGCCCGACAGGAGCACCGAGTGGTAGGTCAGGCGGGCGCCATCGCCGATCTCCGTCCGGCCCAGCGAGACATCGTTGATCTCGAGGATGTCGTGGGAGTGTGAGTAGATGTTGGCGAAATCAGACAGCGAGACGTTGTCGCCGATGATCACCTCGCCGCGGTCGTCCACGAAGGTGTCGCGGTGGAAAACCGTGTTGGAGCCGCAGGTGATGTTGTAGCCGAACGAGAACTCCACGTTCCTGAAGAACTTCACGTTCTCGCCGCACTTCCTGAAGATCCGGTGGGCCAGCATCCGCCGCAGCAGGAACCCCAGGTGGTCGTTGTGCCCCAGCGGCGAGCGATCGAACATGATCCAGAGCCACAGCAGCGGCTTGTTGCGGTAGAAGCGCGGCGGGTCCACCTCGGCGTAGTATTCCGGCTCGAGCGTGATGTGGCGCGGATCCAGCGAAGCGGCCGTGGCCCGTGTGGCCAGCGACCTTGACGGATCGCGCGCCAGCCTGCGGGCATCGATGCCGTCGGGAAAGTAGATGGCGGCCAGCGTGTCGCGGCACAGGTCGTTATTGTCCACGGCCGGATCGTCGATCCGCCGCTCCAGGTCGGCGACGAAGTCGGTGTAGAGCTGATCGATGTCGGTATCGGGCAGCGTGACGGTGCGCGAAGCCATGGGATGTCGCTCCTTATCCGTGCGGTCGTGCGACTCACGCTAACGTAGCAGGCGCGGCCCGTCAACGCATCGGGTCCCGCTATACTGCGCGCGATGCGCGTGACCCGATACGCTGCGCCGGCGGTGATCTTTCTGATCGCCTTTCTGGCGCGCCTGATCTACATGCTGCAGATCGCGCGCTCGCCATTTTTTGATTTCCTGCAGCTCGACCCGCTCTACTACTACGAGTGGGCGCAGCGCATCGCGGCGGGCGACTGGATCGGCTCCGAGGTGTTCGAGCAGAGCCCGCTCTATCCCTACCTGCTGGCAGCCTTCCTGAGGTTTTGCGGGCCTGATCTCTGGCTCCTGCGCCTGATCCAGATCGGCGTGGGGGCGATCACCTGCGTGCTCGCCTGGGGCCTGGGATGCGCCGTCTTCGACCGCCGCACCGGGCTGCTGGCAGGGCTGGGATGCGCCTTCTACGGCCCGTTCATGTTCTACGAAGGCCAGGTGATGAAGGAGTTCCTGACGCCGCCCCTCGCCACGGCGGCGCTGCTGGCGCTCTGGCATGCGGGGGTGCCCCGCTCCGCGCGCCTGCGCCCCTGGCTGTTGGCGCTGTCGGGGTTCACGCTCGGCCTGGCGGCGCTGGTGCGCGACAATTTCCTGCTGCTGATCGCCCTGCTCGCGGTCTGGATCGTCCTGGAGCGGGGCTGGCGATCTCCGGCGGCGCTGGTCCTGCTCGCCGGAACCCTGGTGGCGATCCTTCCTGTGGGGCTGCGCAACTACGCCGTCTCGGGAGACCTCGTGCTCACGACGTCGGGGGGGGGCGAGGTCTTCTTCATCGGCAACGGCCCCTACGCCAACGGCGCCTATGTCCCGCCCCCCTGGGTGCGCTCCACGCCGATCCACGAGCATGAGGATTTCAGGACGAAGGCGGCCGAGCTGTCAGGCCGCCAGCTCACCCGCGCCGAGGCCTCGCGCTTCTGGTGGCGACAGGGCCTGGCCTGGATCGCGGAGCATCCCGCAAGCGCCGTGGCGCTGTGGGGACGCAAGGTGGCTCTCTTCTGGAACAACCATGAGCTGCCCGACAACTACTCCTACTACAGCTTCCGGCGCTTCGCCCTCATCCTGCGCTTCATGCTGCCGTTCGGCCCGGTGGCCGTGGCGGCCCTGTTCGGGTTGTTCCTGACGTGGCCGCAGCGCCGCAGGCTCGCACCGCTCTACCTGGCCGCGGCCGGCTACATGCTGTCGGTGATCATCTTCTTCAACTTCGCCCGGTTCCGGCTGCCCATCGTTCCGATTCTCATGCTCTTTGCCGCCCAGGGCGCGCTGGGGCTGCTGGCCTCCGTGCGCGCCTGCAAGTTGGCGCGATCGTGGAGGCCACTGGCCATCCCGGTGATTCTCTGCGCCATCGCGATCCCCTGCGTCACGATCGACTGGTCGTCTGCTGCCGAGGAGCCGTTCCAGGATCGGCTGCACCTGGGGGCGGCCTGGCGGCAGGCGGGCAAGCCCGCGGAGGCGGCGGCGGTGCTGCGCCAGGTGATCACCGACGCCGAGGCAGTGGTGCGCCGCCACGGAGGCGATCCCGCAAGACCCGAGTCGACTCCCGGGGGCATCACTTTCGTGCTGGCGCTGTCGGCCGCGCACCGCGATCTGGCCGGCGCGCTGGGAGACATGGGACGCGCGGAGGAGGCCGCGCAGGAGATGGCGCGCGCGGCCGCCCTGAGCCCGAAGGACTCCAGGCTGCAGCTGGCGTTGTGTGTTTCGCTCAAGGACCTCGGCCGGACCCGGGAGGCAACCGCCGCGTGCCGGCACGCAGCGGATCTCGATCCTGACAGCTTCGCGGCGCACTTCGAGCTGGCCACGCTGCTCGATGAAGCCGGCGACAAGCAGCAGGCGCTGCTCGAGCTGGAGCGGGCGCGAGGGACATCGGCGCCGCTGTCCACCCTGGACCTGGCCGACTACCACTACGGGATGGGGGCGGTGCTCTACGGGATGCCGGGCCGCGAGCGCGAAGCGATCCCGCATTTCCAGGAGGCCCTGCGGCTCAACCCCGCCGCGCGCCAGGCATCGGAAGTGCGCCAGGCGCTCAGCTCTCTTCTGGCGCCGTCTCGCTGAAGAACTTGTGCAGCCCGGCCAGCGCGCGGCTGGCCGCCTTCTGCTCGGCGATCTTCTTGGAAGTGCCGCTCCCCTTCGCCAGCAGCCGCGTGCCCACCAGCAGCTCCACCGTGAACGACTTGCGGTGATCCGGCCCCGACTCCGACGACAGCCTGTAGCGCGGAACGGGAGATCCTCTCGCCTGCAGCTCCTCCTGGAGACGTGTCTTGTAGTCACGCCCCGTGAGCACGCCCGGCTTGAGCCGGGACACCTGGGCGGCGAAGTGGCGCGTTACCACCGCCAGCGCCGCCTCGACGCCGCCATCTTCCATGATGGCTCCCAGCACGGCTTCGTAGGTGTCGGCCAGCAGGGAGTCCTTGGCGCGGCCGCCGGCCTTGTCCTCTCCGCGTCCCAGGTCGAGGTAGTCGCCCAGATCGATGGTGCGCGCCTTGCGCGCCAGGTTTCCCTCCGAGACGAGATAAGCCCGCGCGCGCGCGAGGTCTCCCACCGCAACCTCGGCAAGCCTCGTGTAGAGCATCCGCGATACGCCCAGCGCGAGGACGGTGTCACCCATGAACTCCAGGCTCTCGTTGTGGGTGCGCGAGCCGCGCTCGTGCGCCGCCGAGCGGTGCACCAGGGCGCGGCGCAGCAGCGCAGGGTTGGCGAAGCGGTAGCGCAGCGCCGCTTCCAGCTTCTCAGGCGGCTGGGGCACTCACTCGCCTCCCAGCAGCTCGCGCAGTTTGGGGTCGGCCAGGGCGCGCTGCCGGATCGGCTCGCCGCCATCGCGCACGGCATCGGCGAGATCGCGCGCGGCCGGCTCGCGCTGGCCCGCCGACAAGTTGATCCGAGCTCGAACCAGTAGTGCCTCTGGATGACCGGGCCGGCCTCGGAGAGCCCGCTCGATCTCGCGCCCTGCCTCCCTCATGCGTCCCAGGTCCACGAGCTCTCCCGCGAGAGCCGCATGGCTCTCCGCGTCTCGCTTCCCTTCGCGAATCGCTGCGTCGTAGTAAATGGCCGAGGTCTCGTGATCGCCTTGTGCGTGGAAGACGTCCCCCATGACCAGATAGGTATCCGGGGAGTGCGGGTCTGCCGCGATCGCCTGCCTCAGGTAGTGCAACGCCCCTTCGTGCTCGCCGGCATTCGAGAGGATCAGTCCCATGCGGTAGTTCAACGACGGGCTGTGAGGGGCCTGGGCCAGCGCCCGGTCAGTCAGACGCCGGGCCGCCGCCGCGTCCCCCCCCTGCCAGGCGAACCAGGCCAGGTTGTAGAGCGCCAGGAATTGATGCTGATCCCACTCCAGCGCCCTGCGGTAGGCGGCCACCGCCTCGCGCGGCCGCTTCTGCGCCGTGAGCTGCTCAGCCAGTTTGACCAGGTTGCGGGCCAGCAGGTCACGGGCGTAGAGATCCTCCCCGTCGGCCCGCGCGGCCGCATCCAGAGAGACGATCCCACCGTCCAGATCCCCCGAGAGGATCTTCAGTCGCCCCTCGATCGTCATCCTCTGGACATCGAGCGACCGATCCAGCCGGGCGGCCGAGGCGGCATCAAGGCCGGCCAGCAGCCCGTCCTCGCCGCGCGGGTCACGGCGGCGCTGCGCAACCCAGGCCAGGTTCTCGCGCACGGTGTTGGTCAGATGGCTGCGCGGCGCCGAGAACTCGATCAGAGGCTGGTCGTCGGTGTTGAGCGGCGCGTCGCGCAGATCGTCTGCCACATCCGAGACCCTGAAGCAGTAGGTGGCCAGCAGGCGCGCGGGGTCCTCCAGCCCGATCTGCCTGAGGCTCACGGCCACGGGCACGTCGGACGTTCCCGCCGCCAGCGCGGCCCAGTCGATGCGCAGCGGTCCCGCTCCGCCGATCAGGATCGTCTCGACACCGGTGAACCAGACCGTGGCATCGGGAAACACCTCGGCGAAGGTGCGCATGATCGTCCGGTAGTCGCGCGGTGCCAGCTGGTAGAGGGGCAGGAACTGGGCGGTCAGGCCTCCGGGCGCCAGCCGATCCCGCACGAGCCTGAAGTGCTCGAGGCTATAGAGGCTGGCCGCTCCGCCCACCAGCGGGGCGAACGGAGCCGAGCTGATGGCGTCGTAGCGCTCCGGCGTGACCATCAGATGATTCCGCCCGTCGTTGTAGATCAGCCGCAGCTCCGGCCTGTCCAGCACCGAGAAGCTCTCCGGATCGAACAGGCGGGCGGCCTGCACGACCACCGGCTCGATCTCCGCGCAGTCCAGGCGCGCCGGCCGGTGCACCCCCATCGCGCCCACGGTGATGCCCGACCCCAGCCCGATGTTGAGCGCCAGCTGCGCCGGCCGCTCCCGGAGCAGAAACGGCAGATGGCCCAGCATCCGCTGGAGGCGCATGCCGTCCAGAGCCGTGGCCCCTTCGATCTTGCCGTCGTTGAAGAAGGCCTTGTTGATGTCCCCCAGGATCGCAACCGAGGGCGTGGTGGTGACCCCCTCGGCGTAGTAGAGAAGCCGCATCTCGCGCAGCCGCTCGCGCAGCACCGGCTGGTTGTTGTCGTCGAGGTAGGCCCGCGGCATGAAGTAGGCCCCGGAGGTCATGACGCGGCGATCCCAGGCGCTGGACCCGAGATGCGTGAAGCAGACCGCGATCAGGATCAGTGAGACGGCCGGAAACCAGGTGCGCCGGGGTACCGGCTCCGCGATGCAAAACCAGACACCGCACGCAACCAGCAGCAGGCTCACCGCCACCAGGCTCCACTGCATCCCCAGGATCGGCAGCAGCAGGAAGGCGCCGGCGAGCGATCCGGCGATCGAGCCGGCCGTGTTGGCCGCGTAAAGGCTGCCGGCCGCCGAGGCCACCCTGCTTGCCGCCGGCGCGGCGAGCCGCACGGCGACGGGCCAGACGGCGCCCGAAAGAAGCGTAGGGGGCAGCATCACCAGCGTGGAGAGCAGGAACTTGGCCTGCATCTCGGCAGGCCAGGTCAGCCCCTGCCACGCCATGAAGCGCAGGTAGAGATCGGGAAGCCGATCCAGCAGGCGGACCCCGACCATCACGAACAGGCCGATCCCTGCCTGCAGCAGCCCCATCGCAATCCAGGGACGCTTCAGACGCGGCGCCAACGGCGTCATGAGGAGACTGCCGATGCCGATCCCGGTCAGGAAGACGGAAAGCATCGCCGAGAAGGAGTACGTCGTGCTGCCGAACACCAGCTGCAGGGTGCGGGTCCAGGTCACCTCCAGCGCCAGTGCGGCGAACCCTCCCAGAAAGACGCCCGTCATCACCATCCAGAGACGCGGAGCTCCTGCCGGCTCTGTGGCACCGGCGGCGGGCTCATGCCCGGCCGGCTCCGGAACCGCTTCGCGCCGCGCCAGCGCCAGCGCCAGGGCCGCCACCACGAGGTTGCCGGCCACGGCCGCCCAGGTGGTCCCGCTGAGCCCCAGCCGCTCCAGCAGGAAGAACCCCGCGGCCAGACAGCCCGCCACCCCTCCCAGCGTGTTGAGCGCGTAGAGCAGCCCCAGCCGCGAGCCCACCTGGCTCTGATGCCGGACGGCCCAGCGCGACAGCGCCGGCAGCGTGGCCCCCATGCAGAATGTGGCCGGCATGAGGGCCGCGGTGGCGAGCACGAACCGCACCAGGCTGAGCCAGACGGGCAGGTGATCGAAGGGGCCGGCCAGGGCTTTGTAGATCATCCCCACCCCCGCCATCACCAGGGGCAGCAGCAGGACCCACAGGCCGATGCCGGCCTCCAGCATGGCGTACAGCTTCAGTGGGGAGAAGCGCGCCCGGTCCACGAAGCGCCCCCCCGCCGCCGAGCCCAGCGCCAGCCCCGCCATGAAGGCCACCAGCACGGCCGAGGCTGCATGGACGGTCTTGCCGAAGATCAGGGTCAGCGATCGGATCCAGATCACTTCGTAGGTCAGCCCGGCCGCCCCGGACAGAACAAACAGCACGATGACAATCGGCAGCGCCGCGGATGCGGCGGGACCGGGCCGGCTCTCGCGTGCGGGCATCGGGCTATGCTAGCAGCCCGTGTGCAGCGTTGGTTGCGAGTGGTTCTGTGGCGCTGTAGATTCCCGCATGCCCTCTCCGCCCAGCATGATGCAGCTTGCCACCGCAGCATTTTTCGCGGCCGCCGTCAGTGCCGTCGCCGCTCCCTCCCCTATCCCGCCCGTGGAGGTCAGCGTCCCGTTCGAGAGGCTTGGCAGCTTCGCCCTGTCGCACGATGGGGCGCGCATCGCCTTCGCTGCCGCCGACGTGGAGGACTACTACCACATCTTCACGGTGCCCGCGGAGGGAGGCCCCCCGGTGCAGGTCACCAGCGGCGCCTCCTCCGATCGGTCGCCCCGCTTCTCGCCTGACGGATCGCACATAGCCTTTGTCTCCGATCGATCGGGAAACGCCGACATCTGGGTGGCGCCCGCCTCGGGAGGTCCCCCGCGGCAGATCACCACCGACCCGGGCGACGACCTCGAGCCCGAGTGGTCACCCGATGGCAGGCAGATCGTCTTTTCCTCCAACGCCGGCGGCGCGCGCCTGCTCTACCTGGCGCCGGCGGCGGGCGGTCAGACCTTCCCGCTGTCGGCCGGGGTGGGGCCGGACCGGCGCCCCTCCTGGTCGTCGGACGGCGAGTGGATCGCCTTCGAGTCGCGCCGCGACGGGGAGACACACGCCTGGGTGATGCCCTCCGCCGGGGGCGAGGCGCGCCGCGCCAGCCGCGGCGCCGACCCCGAGTACGCGCCGCAGTGGAGCCAGGATGGCCGCAGGCTGCGCGCCTTCGGCCAGCAGGGCAAGCGCCTCATGATGATCGAGATGCCCTTCTCGGCCGAAGCCAACCAGGCTGAAGGCACGGCGCCTCCGGGGATGGGCGCGGCCACGTTCCTGCCGATCAAAGCCGACCCGGGGCTGCTGCCTCCCGCCTTCAGCCGCCGCGGCGACAAGCTGCTCTACCTGGCGTCAGGCGGGAGCGGCATCGGCGTGATGGAGTTCAAGGGAGGCGCGCCGCACACGCTGGTGGAAGGAACCGGGATCTACCGCGATCCTTCCTGGAGGCCGGGTGGCCGTCACGTCGTCTTCGCATCAGACAGGGGCGGCAGCCGGGACCTCTATGTCGTGGGGACCTCCAGCGGCAGGGTCGCCCGGCTATCCGAGACGCGGCGCCGCGAGGTCGACCCGGACAGCTCATGGGTGAACGGTGACATCGCCATCGTGGACGAGACGCCGGGCGGATCCGACCTGCTCGTGCTGGAGCCCGAAACCGGAAACACGCTCAAGGTGACCGGCGGCACGGCGCGGCTGCGCCATCCCGACTGGTCCGCCGACGGCAAGCAGCTCGCCTACGTCTCCGGCGCGGAAGGCAGCGACGACATCTGGGTTGCCACCGTGGGGGAAGGCTCGCCGCGCCGCCTGACATCGCTTCCCGACGACGAGTCATATCCCACGTGGTCTCCCGATGGCAAGTGGATCGCCTTTTCGAAGAAGCCGAAGGGGACGGCTTCCGACAAGGGCTCCGAGATCTGGAAGATCGCGCTGGAGGGGGGCGAGCCGGTACGGGTGGGGCGCGCCGCCGCGCCCGAAGACGGCCTCATACAGCCCGACTGGAGCCCCGCGGGCTCCTGGATCATGGCGACACTGGTGAAGGAGGCCACCTCGGATCTGGTCCTGGTGTCGCCCACCGACCCCAAGCCGCCATTTCCCTTCCACCAACGCCGCGGCAGCCGGCAGCACAGCCCGGCCTGGTCGCCCGACGGCGCGCGGATCGCCTTCGCGATCAGCCTACCGGATCAGCTCATGCTCATGGAGCTCAAGGCAGACTGATCCGGCGGATTCAGAGCGCGCGGGTTATCTGAACAGCAGCGACGCGAATCCTCGCTGGAAGGCCATTTCGCGCACGTACTTGCCGCGGCGCAGATACTCGATCAGCAGCGGGAAGAACTCCTTCTCGGCGGCCAGCCTCTCGGGTGAGGCAGGGGGCGTTGCGGACGGGGCGTCGAAGACGACGCCCGACATGATCGCCGCTTCCTCCGGCGTCGGGTGCGCGGGGTCCTTGGGCTGAAAGTCCTCAGGGACCGGCTTGTATTTGGGCCGGAAGACCTTGACGGTCTTGCCCGACTTGGTGGTGATCGTCTCGTACTGCGGCTCGTCCTGTGAGGGGCCCTTCGCCTTGGCGTCGGCCTCTTCCTTTGTGCGAATCTCCCCCAGCTTGCGCGCCGAGGCGCTCATCGCCTCGATGAGTGCGGCGTCATCCAGCACGGCTTTGTCAGGCGGGATCGGGGGCTGACCGATCTGGATGTACTTCTCCAGGGCACGGGTGATGTAGTTGGCCTCGGTCATCAGGGCGTCATCCTTGAATCCGACCAGCGTCTGGAGCGCCTGCTGGTAATCGCCGGCGCGGATCATCACGAAGCCGGCGGACATTCTGGTCTGCTCGCTTCCGGGGTCGATCGCCATCAGCTTCTGATAGTAGAGTGACGCCTTCGGGAAGTTGTCCTGCGCGTGATAGTGCCTGGCGAGCAGGTCCACGCTGTAGGTCAGATACTGGCGGTTGGCGTCCTTGTCCTTCTCGAGCTGCGCCACGGCCTTCTCGTACCAGGGGATCGCCTTGCCGGCCTCGCCCGCCAGCGAGTAGAGGCGCGCGATCTGGAAGGTGTCCTCGCCGCTGGTGGCCTTCTTCCAGGCGCCCTTTTCGGCCTGCTCCACCCCCTTGAGGGCCGTCGCCTTCCCCTTGTCGGACTCCCCCAGCTCGATGCTCTGGATGGCGGCCAGGTAGTAAAGCGGCGCGGGGGTGGATGGAGGGGCGGCCTCCAGCAGCGGCACCGCCTTGGTCATGTACTCGCGGCTGCTGCCCAGATCCTCGCGGACCATCTTGAGGCAGAAGCCGACCTGGTAGTAGAGCTCCCCGTCGGCCGGGAGGCCGGTCTTGGCAGCCTCCTCGAACTTGATCAGGGCGTCGCCCAGTTTCCCCTGCCGGTACAGCTCCTGGCCATCCTTGACCAGGCTGCCGGCAGCATGGAGCAGGACCATTGAGGCGGCCGCGAGACAGAACACCGCCACGAAGGGCTTGGTGAGAGGTCTGCTCATGAGTGCCGGATTATACCGGCGCCTCGATACCCCGTTCAACTGCCGGCCGGCAAGTAGCGCTCACCTGTTTCAACGCTATGTCCGATTCCGCCACATCCGCTGGTCGCGCCATCAGGGCAAGAGAGGGTCTCATCAGAGTGCTCAATTCTATCTGCGCTTCCGTTTCTGCGACCTCGAGGCCCCTTGAAAACAAAACCGCCGGGGGCTCTCACCCCCGGCGGTTGTGTTAAACGGCTCTCTTGCCTTACCGGCCCAGTGTGACCTCGTTGGACCGCGTGTTGCCGGGCTGTGACACGACGTAGATTGTGCGAGCGCCCTTCATCTGGCCCTTGCTCAGGGTGATGGAGTAGCTGTCGCCCAGTCCGGTCGTCCCCTGCTTTGGCGTCACGGTCGTCAGCAGGAGCTCCTGGCCCTTCTGGTTGCGGCCATAGACCTGCAACGACGTGATGTTCAGCTCGGACGTGGTCGTGAACGCGATCGTCGCCGTCTGGTTCTTGTTGCGGCGCGCCGAGGTCACGGTAATCCGGTTGCTGGCCAGCGTGCCACCCACAACCGTCGTGGCCGAGCTTGCGCTCACGCCCAGGTCGCCGATTTGCCCTCTGGACGCATTCGCCAGACTGCAGGTGGCCTGCTGGGGCGTGGTTCCGAACTGCGTCGACAGACGGACGCAGGTATCGGGCGGAACCGTCAGGTTGGCAGACCCCTGGCTTCCGGGAACGGTCAGTGCACCCACGAACGTGCCGCAGCCGCCACCAGCCGCTGCTGGTGCCGTCTCAATCACGAACCGAATCAGGCTTTGCGGATTCCCGCCCGCCTGGTCCACTACACCGACGCCGGGCCGGCCGCCGTTGATGGCCGCCGGCTGGCCGCTGGGCCGTATGGTGCCATCATGGATGACACGGACCGGATCCCAGGTGATGTTCAGCATCCTGGGCGAGCTGGCCGGGTTGCTCGGATCCTGGAACGTGGCCTGGATGCGCGGCTGCGGAATGAGCTGCCAGGGAACGACGTTGTTCTTCCCCGGAACTACAGGGTTCGGATCACCGTTGACCAGATCACCCATCGTGAAGTCGCCGGGGTCCGCATCGCTCGCGTTGCCGTTGCGGTTCCGTGTTGCAAAGAAGGCAGCCGCGAAGTACTTGCCGGTCCCTTCAGTCAGCAGAACGCCCATCGGCGCGTCAATCTGATACAGGTCGGTGTGGGTCCCGAGGCCGTAGTACGGACCCCAGAACGGATTCAGCAGGTTATCGTCGGCGTTGCCACCAGGAACGACGATGCCGCTGCTCGCCTTGCTGTTGTCCCCGCAGCCGTCGGAGCCGGTGTTGATCCAGTTGGTGCTGGAGCCGAAGCAGAGAGCGCCGGCCGGACCACCGATGAAGGCCGAATCAACCAGATCCAGCTCCGTCGGAGTGTTGAGCTGGCCGCTGTCGTTTCCGATGCAGCCATTCGTCGACAGCGGAGCCTGGAATCCCGTGCCGTTGATCGCGGAATTCGCCGGATCGGTTGCGATCCGCCCCCTGTTCCCGTAGCCGAGCTGCCAGAAATAGCCCTCAATGGGACCCGCATCGCTCGGCGTGACGGCGAACCATGCTCGGTCGCCGCACTGGCTGATCGGGTAGACGTTGCCGTCCTGGCAGTTGGCGAGGACGTTGGTCGTGAGACCGCAGACCGCCACGAGTGCCAGGGCGCCCAGAATCTTGACGCCAGTCTTCATTCGAGTATCCCTCCTCAAGGTGTTCAAGTCTTAGAAGTGCGCCGGCGTGGCGGTGATGGTGGAGACTGAGTTTGTTCTGATCAGCACAGACTCACCGAGACGCAGCGTTACGTTCGTGTCGACACCGCCGCAGGTCTCTGAGCCCGCCGAGCCTGCTGCCGCGTTGAAAGTCTGAATCGTCCCGCCGGTCATGCCGAACTGACTGCAGAGGTTCTCGGCCGTCACGGCAGTGGTGTGATACAGGACAGGAATGAAGTTGTTCCCTCTCGGGGGAGCGCCCAGCGGGAACAGAGAAACTGTCGAGCCCGGAATGTCCGATCCGACGATGATCGAGTTGACTGTCGAAGGCGTGGTGATCCGGATGCCGACCTTCGCGAGCAGGTTGTAGGGAGCGCCGGCCGGGCAGGTGGTCGAGTTGGCTGAACCGGTGTTGGCATTGATCTGCTGGACGGTGGTGCCGGCCGGCAGAGCGAACTGTGTGCAGATGTCAATGGACGTCACGTACGGATTCTTGAAGGGCAGCGCCACTTCGTTGCGGCCGACCGGGAAGGCGCCGACGCCCGTTAGGACTTTGTTGAGTTTGAAGCCCATGTTGGAGGCATGGGCCGGCCCCGCCGCCATGACGGCCACCACGGCAACTGCCAGCGCCGCGACAACCTTGGTGCAAGTTGTAAGGCGAAGTCTCATCAGATTACTCCTCCATGACTGGGAAGGAAAAAATAACGACCGCCTCCCGGCCCCCCTCCGGTCTGGCGCAAGACAAAAATATGAAGCCCGCCTGCCTGTTCCACTTGATCATGGCGGTCAGCGATTACGCCGCTCTCCTTCTTACGGCGAAAAGACAACGCGTCAAGACCGAAACTGCGGGATCCGGGGGTGTTTACTGGACTTTTCACGATCCGGCCTTTCTGTTACCGAATGAAGCATGCCGCATGAAATCACTCGACGATGTAGTAGACGATCTGAGCGCCGTCGCTCCGGCTGTCCACGTACCTCTCGCCCCGGACCACTTCACCCGGCAGGCTGGAGGCCCTGGCAACCTCCTGCAGGCTGGTGGCGCGGACCACCTTGCGGGGCGCCTGGCCATCCTTCCAGGTCAGGACGACCTCGTCTCCCTTCTGGGAGACTTCCAGGTCTCTGACCGGGCTGACTTCGCGCCCCGTCTCCCGGCTGATGAACAGCGCCGGCAGGGCCAGAATCGCCAGAACCGCTGCCGCTGCAATCAGTTGCGGGAAGCCGAAGCTGCCGGGTCTGCCGCTCTCACCACTTGATGCCACCGCATCGAGCGACTGCCTGACTATCCGGCGCCGGGTCTCTGCCCGAAGTCCATCCGAGTAGCCCTCAGCCAGGCGAGACAAGGTCGTACGCACTTCATCGAGCTGTCTGGATTCGCCTGTCATCTTGTTCATTTTAGTTTGTACCATTTTGTTTATGGTCGTTCGCCCAGAACAGGTGCGCGTGACATCTGTATTACCGGGGAGAGGGGGCGGGCCGTTCAATCCCACCCCTGATTCAAGGCAGGCTCAACCGCCCCGTGCCATCGGGCCCGATCGAGAGGCTCCCACCAGTGAGGGACACCTCCAGGCCAGCAGGCGTTGCGGAGAACCTGGAGGCGGTCTTCTGTGTCGGCTGCTGGCCGGGAGGTATGACCAGGAGCAGCCCGGAAACAGTCCCCGGTCTGTCCCCTTCGCGGACCAGCACGGGGCTGCCCTGTGCGGTCTTGCGGAGGCGAAGGGCAGGCGTGTCGAGACTCAGCTCCGAGGTCACCAGCCACCGCCCCTCTCCAAGCCATGAGCTCCCCTCGGGAGGACCTGTCCAGGTTACGGGGCTGGCGAGCTGAATCTCCAGCCGCTCCTTTCCGGGTGGGAATGTGGTCGCCAGAAGGGCCTCCCTGCCACGGCGCAGGACTTCCAGATCGCTCGCGGCAAGGCTGAGTGCCAGGTCGTAGCCGTTGTCGGCCTTCCCCTTCTGGAGATGTGCCGGCTCCTCTTCAATCTTGTAGCTAATCCGGTCACCCACCTGGTCTATGAGCGGCCTGATTCCAGCGACCAGGTCAACCCGCCATGACCAGAGCTTGAGCATTTCGATGAGATTGATGATCTCGCCGGCGCGGGTGGCGATCTGGCGCCGGCTGGATGCGGGCGAGTCGGGGAATGCTATCAGCGTTTCGTAGGACAGGGCGCTGCGCAGCACCGGCGAGTCGGCATATCCATGGAAGGTCGGATCAGATTCATGAATTGGCGTGCGCTCGAAGCCCCCCAGCAGGCCCAGGCGCGGAAGCAGCGTGACCACCCAGTGACGCACGCCGTCGGTCAGCTCGACGGCGTGCTCGCGAGCCGTCAGTTGGGGCCCCAGGACACGGCGCCGCTCGTGCGTGACGGCCACGAGCTGCGCCAGGAGGGCATACCAGTCGGCGACATTCTTTTCGGTGACGTGCATCCGGCCGGATCGCATGATGAGGCGCTGCTGTAATGCCGACAGGGCGGCCAGCTCGGCGCTGTCGGGCCAGACCACCGGCGCCGCCACGTACGGAGTCTCGGCCTTCCGCTGGCGCATCAGATAAAGCATGTACCCGTCGGCCAGGAAGCCGGAGAGCCACTCTTCGCCGGAAATCCGCCCGGTGTGATCCTCAGACAGGAGGACTTGTGGCGCGCTGATCTCGGCGATTACAGCCCATTCACCCCAGAGCCGCGCGGGAGATCGGCGGCCGGTCTTCGGTGGGACGAACGTACCGTCCGGCGCACGCCAGACCGGCTTGCCGGCCACCTCGACACCCTCGATGGCTGCAAAGCCGGGGGGGGCCTGCATGAAGCCGGCCGCGACCGCCCATTCTCCCGGCTCGTAGATCACCGACGGATAATGGGCCGGATCGAAATCGGGGACGTTCGGGTTGGTGAAGCCGTCGCCGGCAGCTCTCGCCTCTCGCAGGCGGGCAATGGCGATCCGCTCTCCCACCGACAACGCGGGCTGAGTCTGCCCTGCCGTACCCTGCGCGGGAACCTGGGTGCCCACGACAGAGGCAACGAGCGCGAGGGTCACCAGGGTTCTGTATCGCATTCGAATCACCTAAGGATGGTTTGAAGGGGCTCGGGCGCGTACTTATAATCAGCGGGCATTCCCACCACGCCCAGGAGCCCGCAGATTCTAGATTCTTCGCGATCGGCATTCCACCAAGCGCGCGCCGCGAGCGCGGGTCTCGCGCTGCTTCTGTCGGCCGCCTGCGTGGCCTGTCCGGGCGGCGGCACCAAAGCGCCCGACCGCCTCAATCTGCTGCTGGTCACGGTGGACAGCCTGCGCGCCGATCGGCTCGGCTTCTCCGGGCACGCCGCCGCGCAGACACCCACCATGGACGCTCTCGCCGCGCGTGGTGTCCGCTTCACCTCGGCATGGACGCCTGTGCCGGAGGCCACCCCTGCCGCCGCCTCGATCATGACCGGGCAGTATCCCCCGGCACATGGTCTGCGCTCGGCATTTCCCTCCCCCGCCGGGGCGCGCACCGAGCTTGCGGCAACGGCCACCACGCTGGCCGAGTCGCTCAAGTCACAGGGGTATGCCACCGGCGCGTCGGTGGGGGCACTGCTCCTGCACGAGAAGTACGGCTTGGCGCAGGGATTCGATCGCTACCTGACGTCGTTTTCCGACGCGGCGCGCCCGAGCCTGATCCCCGAGGCAGGATATCCGGCACAGCGGGTGGTGGATGCCGCGCTGGAGTATCTCGAGGGGGCCAAGAGCGGGCCCTTCTTCCTCTGGATCAACTTCCAGGACCCGCACTTCTTCTACGCTCCTCCGGAGCCCTTTGCCTCGCGCTTTTCCGCCACCCCCTATGACGGCGAGATCGCTTACGTTGACCGCGAGCTGGGACGGCTGCTCGAGCGGCTGAAGGGCTGGGGGCTTCAGGAGCGCACCGTCGTGGTGCTGGCCGGGACCAACGGCGAGGGGTTGGGGGATGAAGGCGAGGAGTACCACGGGGTGGCGTTGCAGGCCGCCACAATGCGCGTGCCGCTGATCATCGTGGCGCCAGGGAGAGCGGGACTCATGCAAGGATCCAGTATTGATAGCGACGCCAGCCTGGTGGACATCACGCCCACAGTTCTCGATCTGCTGGGACTGCCTGCCTTGATGGGGATCGACGGGGTCTCGCTGGCCTCGGGCCGCACCCCGGAGCGGAAGCTGTACATGGAGTCCAGCCTCGGAGTCAGCCTGATGGGGTGGCCCGGCGCCCGCGGTGCAGTGGCATCCGGATTGATCCAGGTCACGCCTGGTGTCGACCAGCCGGGCGCTGCTGCGATGGATCCCGCCACGGCCGCGTTGATCGAGGCTGCGGGGTTCCCATCCCGGGCGGCTCAGCGCCGCCCGGTCGGGCGTGATCAGCTGCTCTCCGTCGCCAACGACGCACTGAAGGGAGATCGGTCGCTGCGGCGCCGTCAGCTGCAGGCGGCATGGCTGCTGTTCGAAGGGGTCCTGCGCGAAGACCCTGACAACTACATCGGCCTTCTGGACACGGCGCTGCTTTCGGGCAGCCGCGGCGACAGGGTTGAGGCGCGCCGCCGGCTGGAGAGAGCGCGCGACCTCTACCCGATGGCGGCCGAGGTCTATCACCAGATGGGCCACCTGACGATGGCCGAGCAGCCAGAGCGCGGATCCGACACCGCGGCGCGGCTGTTCGAGATCGCCTGCAAGCTGGATCCGCTCAACGAAGAGGCGCTCTACGACGCGGCCTGCGCCTACAGCGTGCGCGGCGATGGGGATCGTGCGCTTGCTGCGCTCGAGCGTGCCATCGCGGCGGGATTCCGGGACTTCAAGTGGATGGCTGGCGACTCCGACCTGGATTCGATCCGGAGCAACCCGCGCTTCGACATCATCACCGGCGGGAAGGCACGGAAAGAGGCGCCGACCGCCGCCCCCGCCGCGAGCCGATGACCTTGCGGCGCTGCGGCGCGGCGCTGCTGCCGGGCATCTTCCTGCTGCTGGCAGCCTGCGATCGCCAACTCCCCGTCCCGCGCAACGTCCTGCTGATCACCATCGACACGCTGCGCGCCGACCGGCTGGGATGCCTGGGATCCGATCGCGGCCTCACGCCGCACCTGGATTCCCTGGCCGCCGAAGGGGCGGTCTTCTCTAACGCCTGGACTCCGGTGCCGCTCACCGCTCCGTCGCACGCCTCGATGCTGACGGGGCGCTACCCCATCACCGCCGGGCTGCGCAACAACGGCGTGGAGGTGCTCAGCGCGCAGGAGCTGTTGCTGCCCGAGATCCTCCGCGAGCGGGGCTTCCAGACAGCCGGCATCGTCTCGGCGCTGGTGCTGGCATCCACCTTCGGATTGAATCAGGGCTTCGACCTCTACTACGAGGAGGACATCAGCGGCGGCGAGCGCGGCCGCGGCCTCTGGTACGACCAGCGTCCGGCCGACAAGACGATCGACCGCACCCTTGCCTGGCTGCGGGCCTCGGTCGGGCGGCCATTCTTTCTCTGGGTGCACCTGTTCGATCCACACGATCCGTACGACCCGCCGTCACCTTACAAAGAAAAGTTCGCCCAGGCCCTCTACGACGGTGAGATCGCCTTCGCCGATGCGCAGGTGGGCCGGCTGCTGGAAGCGCTGCGGGAGATGTCGCTGGATGACAGCACGCTGATCATCGCGGCGGGAGATCACGGCGAGTCGCTCGGAGACCACGGCGAGAGCTTCCACGGCATCTTCATCTACAACGCCACGATGCGCGTGCCGCTGATCGTGCGCGCTCCCGGAGGACGGCGCGGCGTGCGGGTGGACGACCCCGCCTCCACGCTCGACATCACGCCCACGGTCTTGGCTTCGCTGGGCATCCAGGTCCCCACCACGATGCAGGGAGTCAGCCTGCTGGACGCCGCCGCCCGCGGGGGACGCGTGCCGGCACGGTCCCTCTATCTCGAGACGATCTACCCGACCACCTCCTACGGCTGGGCCGCGCCGCGGGGGATTGTCTCGGGCTCCTGGAAGTCGATCGACCTGCCCGCAGCCGAGCTGTACGACGTTGCCTCGGATCCATCAGAAAAGAGCAACCTGGCCGGGACGCAGCTCTCGCGGCGCGACGCGCTGCGATCCGAGTACGCAGCGCTGCGCGCGGAGCTGGAGAGCGGAGCCCGCGAGGCCGAGACGGCGAGCATCGACGAGGAGACGCGCGACCGGCTGGCCAGCCTGGGGTATCTGGCCGGCGAGCAGTCGAAGGTGTCAAACCGCCGCGAGCCGGATCCCAAGGATGTCGTCTTCATGATGACCCCGCTCAACATTGCGCAGGGGTTTATCAAGAAGAAGCTGTACGCCGACGCCGAGGTGATCCTGGTCGAGGCGCTCAAGGTGGATCCCGAGAACAAGTTCGCGCTGGCCCGCATGACGCAGGCGCAGGCCGCGCAAGGAAAGCTGGATGCGGCGCGGTCCACGTTCGAGCGGGCCGCGGCGGCCTATCCCGATGTGGAAGAGGTCTACCGGCTCTACGCATCGGCGCTGATGGCCGAGGGGCGCGGAGCCGAGGCCTCCGAGATCTACCGCCGCGGCGCGGAGAGGATCCCCGCCTCGGGGCTGCTGCACCTGCTGCGCGGCTACGCTCTGTTCCACATCAAGGACTACAGACAGGCTGCCGGGGAGATCGAGGCGGCGCTGGGGCTGCGCCTGCGCCGGCCCCGCGCCCACTACCTGCTGGCGATCTGCCAGGCTCAGATCGGCAAGCCCGAAGCCGCCCTGGCTTCGCTCGATGCCTACCTCACGGGCGAGCCCGACGTGGACTCCCTGCTGCGCGATCCTTTCTTTGCCTCGCTGCGCGAGCGCCCCGAGTTCCAGGAGATGATCCGCCGGCACCTGTAGGCCGCACGACCGACCGGGGGCTGCCATCGGCTTAGTGTCGATCAGTGTTCCAGCGGAGAGGAGTGTCCTGTCCGAGCCGGCTATCCTCGTACGGCGTCCGGGCGATCCACGGTAGGCAGGCTGGACCACACCGCTGTTGTTTTACTTTCTATGATATTTGCTTGACTATCGTCTGACTCGCCGTATCATCCCGCCGTGCCCTCTCCTTCCCGACCGGCTCAGACTCCCTGCGTCTATCCACGGCCCGGTCCTCCTGCGGGCGAGATGGTGCGTGGGCCGTGGATCTGCTCCGAAGCTGCGATGCGGACGCCTTCCACGAAGCCGGAGCTGGAGGCGCTGCGCTGCGACGCGTTGGCCGTCTGCCTGCGGGCGGCGCGGGAGCGTCTCTCCGCGCCGCTGGCCCGGGCGGCGGCTGCCTTCGTGGAGAGCGCGGGCTGGCAGGAGCTGGGATACGCGCGGCTGAGCGATCATGCCCGCGAGCGCTTCGGCCGCAGCGGACGCTGGGTGAGCGATCTTGCCTGCCTGGGGCGATCATTGGAGCGGTTGCCCGGTCTTGCCGAGGCGATGTCGGGCCAGGATGCCGGGCCGCCTCTGGGACGGGTGGCCGCGCGTCTGGTAGGCCAGGTGGCAACATGGGAGACGCTGGGATCGTGGGTTGATCTGGCCCGTTGCATCTGTGTGCGGGAGCTGAAGGCCGCCGTGCGCGAGGCGCTTGCCGAAGATCCCCCGTCGGAGCTTCAGGACCAGAAGACGGTCCTGATGCGACTCGCGGTCCCCTCTCCGGTGCAGGCCGCCTTCGACGAGGCCGCCGACCTGTACCGCTGCGTGGAGGGCCATGAGTCCACGCTTTCCGGTTTCGTCGAAGCGCTGGTGGGAGAAGCCCAGGCTTGTGCAATTGATCCTGCTCCCGATCTCCACATGCATACCGAGCCGCTCCGGCACGTGCATCACCAGGCAACGGTTGAGCTGGCGCTGGCCCATTCAACTGCGCGCTGGGAGCATCTTGCGCCCGAGCTGGAGCGCTTCGAGGAGCTGGAATCCGCCGCGGGCAATGGCGACGCAGTGGAGCTGGATGCCCAGATTCGGGAGCTGGCCTGGCTGGAAGATGAGATGGAGCGCAGGCTCGGAGCGCTGCTGGCGCAGATGGCTGAAGGGGCGGCCTGGTCGAGACTGCGGTTTGCCGGAGCGGGACATTACGCAGAGCAGCGGCTTGGCCTTTGCAGAACATCGGCGAGGGATCGCCTGCGGGCCGCGCGGGCGCTGCGCAGACTCCCCGTGGTGCGGCAGGCCTACGAGTCAGGGGTGATCGGCCTGCAGGCGGCGCTGCAGGTTTCCCGGATCCTGCTTTCTGCCGGCGCCGCCCAGGTCGATGAAGCGACACAGCAGCTCTGGGTGCAGCGGGGCGCAGAGGCCACCGTCAAGCGGATGCGCGATGAGGCAAAGGAGCTGGCGCGGCAGGCCGTGGACGGGGCGGGTGGATCCACAGTCCCGCTGGATGACGCCTCCTGGCACGCTTCACTGAGAAGAGAGCCGGGCATGGCCCGCCGGCGGCTTGCCCGCTACGGGGCCCTTGCGCTGACCACCCCCCTGTCGGATGTTTTCCTCGGCCTGCGCCTGCCGGCGGAGCTGGCGGGTGACCTGATGGCTGCCATGCAGGCGGCGCGACGGCGGCTGGAGATCGAGGCGGCTCGAGTACCGTGGGAGGAGAAGTGGCCGCACCGTGACGCTCCCGCATCGCTGAGGGCCGCGCGGGAGTTCTTCATCATCCGCAACCGGAGACCACCTATCTGGGTGGGGCTGCTCGCGATGCTGGAGGACTTCGTTCACACCTGGGACCAGTCTGCGCGGCGCAAAGGCGAGGCGATCTACGAGCGTGACGGCTACCGCTGCGCAGCGCCCGGCTGCACTTCGCGCAGAAACCTCGAGGATCACCACGTGCTTTACCGCTCGCAGGGCGGTGGCAACGAGGCGGGCAACCGGATCTGCATCTGCCGCTTCCATCACCAGCGCGGCGAGCACGGCGGCCTTGCGTCGTGTCATGGTGAAGCGCCGCTGCGGATCACCTGGCGGCTCGGAAGAGACGGGGCGGGCGGCGAGTTCAGGAACGATCGAGCAACAGCTTCAGGTGGGTCAGGGCGCGGGAGGAGTGCCGGCGGACCGTGATCGGGGAAATGCGCAGGACACGCGCCACTTCCCATGTCGACAGGCCCTGCAGGTCGCGCAGAACGACGACCTCGCGCTCGCGCTGCGGGAGCTGCGCCAGGGCGCGGCGCAGCATCTCGACATCCTCGAACGACGCCTGGGGCTCATCGGCGGCCACCTCGGCCACCGTTTCGAGCTCCGCCTGGCCCGACGGACTCATGCGCGCGAGATGGTCGCGCGCGGCATTGATCACCATGCGGTAGAAGTACCCCTTGAAGCTGTTGCCGGAGCGGTACGAGCCGATGTAGCGGAACAGCTTCAGGAAGGCTTCCTGGGCCACGTCTTCGGCATCCTGCCGCGTGGCCCCCATGCTGCGGGCGATCAGGATCGCCCGGGCCTCGAACCGATCGAGGATCTCTTCGAAGGCCGCCGCCTCGCCTCCCTGGGCGCGGCGCACGAGCGCATCGAGCTCCTCGCGTGCGGCAAGGTCGGCCTCCAGCGCGCGAGTGTCAGAGGTCATCGATTCCTCTGCCGCGGGATTGAAACGTCAGAAGGGACTCTTGTTGCCCCGGATGTCCACCACGATGACGCTCAGGTAGTTCAGGCTGCCCGCAGGCGCCGGGATCGAGACGCTGGTTCCCGTAATCGATCCGACCAGAGGCGTCAGCTGCCGTATTCTAGCCGGAGTCAGGGGCTGCGTATCGGAGTAGAGCTCGTAGTGGTCCACGAAGGTAGGCATGCCGTCCACGTCCACGCCGACGGCGTTCCAGCTCAGGTTCAAGTTGGCGCCGGCTCTCACGACATGGAGGTCGGACACCCCCAAGGGAAGCTGCAGCGCCGCGCCCGAGGTGAAGCCCGCGACGTCGGTTGCGGTGATCAGGTAGTAGAAGCTGCCCGGCGCCACGAACGATCCCGGATCGACGTAGCTGGTCTGGGTGGCGCTCACGGTGGCAATCCGGTTGCCGGGATCGGGCACGAAGCGGGGCGACGTCCCCCGGTAGATCGAGTAAGAGCCCAGCGAGACCGGCCCGCCGTAGATGTCGGTGGCCGGCGGGCTCCAGCTCAGCTGCAGGCTGTCGGGGAAGCTGGTGGAGCGCCGGACATCGAGATCGATGATCTGATCGGGGGGGTTGGACCCCTCGAAGACCAGCGGCGTGCCGGCGGCCTCGGAGGTCGCCGGGCTGGTATTGCCCGAGCGGTTGGTCGCCGTGAGGATGAAGAAGTAGGGGGTGCCCGGGGTCAGCCCTCCCACCTGCACAACTGTTCCGGGAGCCGGGACATCCACCGAGGTGCCGTAGGGGCCGCCCTGTGTCGTGCTGTAGCGCAGGGTGTATCGCAGCAGGTCGGGCTCGGGGCCGAGGTTCCAGCGGGCATCGAGCTGATTGCCGCGGCCCGGATTGACGATCCGGAAGCCGCCGGGGGTGGATGGCGGATTGGGATTGATCGGCCGGGCCCAGACGCAGCGCGGGCCGCTTGAGTTCGGATCGGCCACGCTGCAGTCGTCGTTGAGATTGGTCACCGCTCCTTCGAACACGTTGCCGGCATCCACCGACGTCGCGCGGTAGAAATACGGGATCCCGTTGATGACCGCGGTGTCGCTGTAGGATGTCGCGCTGATACCCGACGGCGTCAGCAGCGTGTAGGCGCCCGCCGGATTGGTCGCGCGGTAGATCCGCGTCAGAACGCCGGGATCGGGCCCCGGGCTCCAGGAGAGATCCACGCGGGCATCCAGGCCTGTGGCGGCATCGAAGCTCACGGGCGGTCTCGGCGCCGGGAGGATCAGCCGCTGCGCCGGGTCACCCAGCAGCACGTAGGCCTGCAGGTCGGGGATCGTGAAGTCCAGGTCGAGGCGCGCCAGCGTCATGATGTGGCCGAAGCGGCGCTCCTTCGTGAGGCCGAACATCGCGGGGTAGATGGCGTCGTTGATCGGATGGGCCACGGTTGAGAAGGAAAGCCCCGAGGGAGCCAGCACCGCGATGGCGCCTTTGTCCGCCGCCTTGAGAAACGCCTCGCCGAGCGAATCGCTCGAAAAGTTGTGAAAGCCGCCGCTGAGGCAGTTCTCATTGATCAGGAACGTCGGCTTGCGCGACGCAGTGAAGGCCGCGAGGTCGGCGCTGCTGAACAGCGCCGAGCCCCAGATGTCGAATGAGCCATGCCCGAAGAAGGATGTCCAGGCGGCTCCAGCGTTGGCCTTGGAGGTGTAGTCCGTTCGCCAGGCACCGGGACTGCCGCCGTTGGCGTAGTTCGGGTCTTCGAAATAGAGGCGCTGGTTGGAGAACGGGGTCGCGAAGAAGGTGTTGGCCACGCCGCTCTGCGTGTTCTCGAAATCCGCCGTCTCTGCCGGGAAGTCACCCTGGTCGGCCAGGAACACTCCGTTGCTGCGCCACGTGCCGGCCGGGGAGATGGTGTCGTAGTCCAGCAGCTTCTGGAAGATCACCGCAGACTCGGCAGGATTGCGCGACGAGATCCGGCCGAGGTGGATGTCGGGGAGCTGGTCGGTGCCGCGGAACGCCGCGATGAAGGCGTCCGAGGCGTAGTAGTCCAGGACCGGGCCCTGCCAGTACATGACGAAGGTGGGCACCTGGTTGACCCAGGCGGCGTTGCCCAGATCGTTCTTGTAGTCCAGAGAGATGTCCCCGACCAGCATGACGTAGGCCGGCGGTGCGGCGTTGCTCGACGGCCCGCGCCAGTTGTCGAAGGCGTACAAAAGGAAGCGCCGCAGTGCTTCTGGGGTCTCGATCCCGTCGCTGAACTGATCGTAGATGTCGCGCATCATCACCGTGCGCACCGTGATGCCGCTGCCGGCGGCGCGGTGGGACAGATAGTTCATGAACGGGCTGCCGGGAGTCAGATCAGCCGCGGCCGGAGTGGTGATGACGAGCATGTCGGCGGCGTTGGTGACCAGGGTCAGATCCTCGCCGGCCACCTGCTCGAAACGCGCCGGCAGGCGGAAGCCGAGATCTCCTGCCGCCGCCAGCAAACGCGGCGCCCCCGGCGGGAGGGCGCCATCGGCAGCCAGTGTGAACCTCAGCGTGAAGTCGCCTGTCGCCCCCGACAGGCTGCCTCCGGTCACCAGGCGGGGCGACGCCACCGTCACACCGGGCACCTGGCGGCTCACGTCGTAGACGATCACATCGGCGCCGATGTTGGTGGGAAAGCCCGCGAGGTCATAGCTCCTGTCGGCATTGGTGAAGCGGGCGCGCAGCTCCCTGCTGGTGAGCCGCAGAGACCGCCGGTAGTCCACTTCGATGAAGTCCATGAACAGCCCTTCGGCGCCGACGGTGGCGGCCAGACCCGGCTGCGCGACGAAGATGCCGGCGCCGGATGCCAGCTCGCTCTGCGGCACGCTCACCGTGGCAGTGACCACCGCCTCGCCGTCCCAGCAGACCGTGGCGGAGCGTGCGGCGTTCGTGCCCACCTGCACGACGGTCATGTGATCAACTGGAACGTTATTGTCGGAGGTGGCGCCGCGCAGCCGCACGCGCACGGTGGCGCTGTCCGGAATGTTCAGCACTCCGGGCAGCTGCAGGTCGCAGGCCGGGCAGAAGTGCTTGTTGGTTGATGCGAATCCCGGCCCCAGGAACTCGCCGAGGTTCTGCACCGGGGTGTTGACGTAACCGCAGTTGGGAGCGTTGGGATCGGCCGAGAACGACCCGCTGTTGCTCAGCAGTCCCGGTTTCTGGTACAGCGGGTCGTTGATGCCATCGGGCACGAAGATGGTATCGAACTCGCGGCGCAGCGTCTCCGCAAAGCTGCTCTCGATGGGTGGACCCGGAGTGAAGGCGCCCGCCAGATTCGGGATGCGCGCCCTGGTTCCCGGCTCGCCGAACAGGAAGTAGATCGCCTCGTCGGTGACGTCGTTGGCCTGGAAGATGTCGGCGACGTTGGGTTGTCCGATGCTGTCGAAGTCGAAGTTGAGCAGCAGCTCGGGCTCGCCGATGATCGGCTCGCCGTAGAACTCGACATAATCTCCCGGATCGAAAGTCCCGTCACCGCCTCCAACGATCCGGATAGGCACTTCCACGCCACGGCTGATCAGCTTGATTTGCGCCGGCGGCAGGCCCGCCAGTCCCGGCGCCACTCCTGTCCCGGGCGCAAGCAGGTAGGCGTGCGTCAGGCGGTAGATCCCGCTGGCGCGCACCCCGACACGGTAGATCGGCGTGACGGCTGCCGCGAAGGCCGGCGCGATCCCCTGAGCGCCGGCAGCCAGAGATGCTGCGGCGGCCGGTGCCGTGGAGCTGTTACGGAAGCTGCGCCCCTCGTCGTAGTTGATGAAGGCGCTGCGGTATATGTCCTCGAAGAAGGGATCGTCAGGCGAAGCGCCGACTGCCGCCGCCTGGGAGGGGGCCAGCGTCTCGTCGACGACCAGCTCCACGTCGAGGTCGGAGAAGAAGGAGTGGTCCCCTGCATCTCCCGCCACGACAGGGGTGTAGACCACCTCCACGAACTTCTGGAAGCGGAGGTATCCCGTCTTCCCGAGACGCACGGGCAGCGAGTCGGTATCGGTCTCGCGGGCCACACCGGTCGCAGTGGGTCCGGTCTCAGCGCCGGCCCTCCCCAGGGCCTGCGCCTCCTCCGGTCCTAGCCGCAACCCCTTCAGGATCCGCGGCTCGCCCTGGATTGAATCCAGTCGAACCGAAGTGCCTTCCGGGATTGCCACCCGGACCACCTTGACCGGCAGCGCTGCCCGACCGCTCGCGGCCGTCCGGGACTCGCCGCCGGGCCAGACTGCCTGCCCGACGACTGCCCCGTAGGTGGGAATCGTGAGATCCATCACGCCCGAAGGCGATGATGGATCCCGCTGGATGATCGGCTCAGATGCGAAAAGCCTTAACCGGAACCGCCACTGGTCCCCTCCACCATTGAATCTGGCAGTGCCGGTTAAGGCCTTGTCGCTCCCCAGCGCGACAAGGACCGCAAGGCCGAGGATGGTCATTGCCTTCCTCATGGCCTGCCTTTCGCGCCAGCTCCTCCGCATGAACCATTCCCGGGCTGTCTCGCTTACAGCCCGGGCCGGAACGATTGGAAGAGTAGACTCTTTGAAAGAACTAGCTGGTAACGGGACCGCCCGCGCAGCTCATGTTGTCCATCTTCGAGCAAGTCACCGCCCGAGCTTCGATCTCCTCGGAGTGGATGATTGCCGGCTTCTCGTATGTCTTTTTCATCGGGCTTATCTCACCTCCTTGAGTGTGTCAGCCGTTGAACCCCTCGCGGGTGATTGGTACGACTAACATGTCCCACCCCCAGGCCCACCCTGCCGAGCTTCCAACTGAAGTCATTCTGTGGACCTGTTTGTGAATAAGGCTACTGGTTTGTCCCCCCCAGTTTGGAAGCTCGGTCTGGTAGAGCCATTACACTTGCGTTACGAAACAGCCACAGGAGCCCTGCTCTGGATCTGCAGGAACTGATCATAAGCCTTCTTGCGGATTTCCGAGTTCGCTTTCACTTGCGGGTAGATGTTGAACGGATCGCCTGTCTGCACCTCGGCCACGCCGGGGCAGAAGGAGCAGAACTCCCCCGACTCGCAGGTCTTCAGCGTGGTCTTGGGGATCTCCATCGCGATGCGCCGGACTTCGTTGAGCACCGGCGACTTGGTCCACAGCTCGCGCAGGTCGGGCACCTCGGTGATGTTGCCCGCCGACCGGCGCCACTGGACGCACGGATAGATGTTGCCGTAGGGATCGATGGCGATCGTGCTGCGCCCGGTACCGCAGTTGGCCTGCACGCGCGTGTCGTCGCGCGGCGTGGGCGTTTCCTCGTGCGTGATGTCGGCGAACTCGGGAGACCACAGCCGGGCCAGGAAGTCGCGGTCCGCCTGCAGCGCCAGCGGGCTGGTGTCGCCGTCGTCGCGCGGCGTGATGACCGGATCGAACTCTGGATGGCAGCCCATGCTGTCGGCCAGCGCCTTGATGCCGCGCAGCTCTTCCTGGTTCCAGCGCGTGATCGGCACCTTCATGTTCACCTTGACCCCGAGGCGCCGCAGACTCTTGATCCCTTCGATCACGCGATCGTAGGAGCCCGGCACGCCGGTGAGCTTGTCCATCGTGGCGGCATTGGCGCCGTGGAAGGAGATCTCCACTTCGAACGGCATCAGGTCCCTGATCTTCCGCGCGACGAGATCATCCACGAGGTAGCCGTTGGTGTAGATGCGGAGGGCGAAGCCGGCCTTCTTGCCGGCTCGTGCGATCTCGAAGAAATCGGGACGGGTCAGCGGCTCGCCGCCTGAGAGCACCAGGAAGGCGCAACCCAGGTGGGCCAGCTTCTCGATCCCCGCGATGATCTGCTGGGTGCCCAGCTCGCGGCGGCCCCTCTCGGGACAGTTGTAACAGAACGCACACTTGTGGTTGCAGGCGTAGGTGATCTCCCAGAGCGCCGTCATCGGGAGGGCGTTGTTCCAGCTGCGAGCCAGCAGATCGGCGTAGGCGTTGCGCCCGTCCCCGACCGGCCTTCCCTCCGAATTACCTCGCATCAATCACCAGATCACCTCTGGCACCAGATCACCTCTGGGCTCATTCACTACGCCTATCCGCGGCTGTTCGCAGCTTCCTGAATTCTCACGATCCGTTTCAGGGAGTTTCGGCGCCGTCGGCCAGCATATTGTTGGCCTTCAGCTCTCCCAGGAACTCTCTTACATCAGCCAGGGCCGTATCGAACGCGACATCATACTCGTCCGCGACGACCTTGGCGATCTCTTCCAGGGTGCGGACCCCGTCCATCAACTCCCACACCCGCGACCCCACGCCGTTAAGAATCTTGTATTCACTGGTTTCCGGGAGAATGACGAAGGCCTCACCTTCGTACACGCGGGATGTGGCATGCGGATGCTTCCGCGGTATCCCCCCGGACGCGCCAGTAGTCATGAATTAATACCTCCATCTTCCGAAAAGTCATCAACCGCGGCCGTAATTAGCTGCCAGAACCTGCGATCTTTTCTGAACTCGAGACGAAAAATGGGGATCATCCGGGCTGCTTCGGCCAGGGTCTGCATCGCCAGGCTCGCCCCTTCGGGGCGATCCAGAACAAACGGAAGGCTGGTGGAGAGCTCCCCCATGGCGGGGGCCCCGCTGACCCTGGTCAGTCTCTCCTGAGGTGCCTGGACCAGCCGGAAGCAGCCGGCCACCGGCCAGGAGCCGGCGGAAACCGGATCGGGAGCCAGCAGCCCACGGAACGGCACGCTGCATGCCTCGAACCCACTCGATGCCCCGCGCAGGACCATCACAAGATCATCCGACAGGACGAGCGTCTCGGGGCTGAGCATGGTGACGGTGGTCTTGCCCGACCCCGACGGTCCGAAGAACAGGTAGGCCTTCCCTTCGCGGACCAGTCCCGAAGCGTGCAGGAGGAATCCGCCGCGGCGCAGGATCAGATGCGCGAAGAGGACGCGCAGGAAATTCTCCAGGCTCCTGTCAAACGAGGCGGGATCATCCGCCCTTTCGGAAGCAAAGCACAGCTCTCCGGTGACGGGAGCGGCGCGGTGAGGTCCCACCCACCCCGCCCACTCGTAGGAGACCGCCACGAGCGACCCTTCCTCCCAGGCGGTGTGGACGCGGCAGATCTCCCCTGGCCGCTGGAGCCTCAGGAATCCGTCCGTCTCGGCAAGACCCATCGTGATGACGGCATCCGGCTCCCCCGAATCGACGCAGAAGACACGGTAGCGGCGCGTCAGGTTCTCCCGCTGCTGCGCAGGGAGCCCTTCCAGCCTGACGGTCGCGGAGCCGACACGCAGCGTCAGCGCCCGGGCAGATGTATTGCGGGGCTCCTCTGTCCGCTGAGTCCTCTGCAGGGCAAACCACGCGAGATCTGGAATGAGCTCTGCGTGCCTGGCCACGGCCATGCTCGGGACTGTGCTGCCCATGCTTTTCATGGCGATGCCCGGCGCGGCAGGAGCCGCCTGAGCCCATGCGTCGCGGCGATGCAGATGCAGCGGGCGCGGTCCGCGATCGTGGTGGGCCTGACGCTGAGCTCTCCACGGAGAATCTGCGTCACCCTGCCCAGGAGCTGATCGACGCCTGCAGCGAAATCCAGCCGCGGGCGCGCATCTCCCTTGGTGAAGAGCCGGACCGGCTCTCCCAGAAGAGGCTGGCGCCAGATGAGCCTGTGGACATCCAGTCCCGAGTCCAGACCGTTCATGACGATGACGATATCTCCTGGAAACAGCGACCCGGCGGATACGCGCGCGAACTCGATGACATCCCCCTCCAGAAGCCGGGGGCGCATGCTGTCGCTGACGACAGTCAGGCGGCCTACGCCGCCGCCCCGTGACAGGGCCTCGCGGTATGCCTCGACGATCAGTCGGCCCCGGGCACCGGTCATGCGGACAGAAGCCTTTGAATCACTGATAGTTGCCCGCGAATTATACGATGAATCGGCGATCTGGACCATTACCGTATGTACCCAAGGCTCCGGAGGCGGTCAAGCATCTCTTCATCGAAGAGGTCTTCGCCCGGATCCAGCTGCGCCGCTTCCCCGAAGCCGTAGCTTTCGATCGAGTCGGCGACCAGCGTCGCCTCATCCCCCCTCTCGAGGAACTCCAGGGCCGGCCGGCCGGCCAGATCCCTGGCCGGGGGCAGGCCGCACAGCGCCAGCAGCGTCGGCATGAAATCCAGATGCGTGAGGGTGCGTGCCCGCTGTCCAGCCACCACTCTGTCTCCGGAGATGAGCAGGAATCCGGCGTCCCCGGGCGTCCGGCCCGGCTCCCCCAGCACCATGAGGATGTCGGCGGGATCCAGCATTGCCAGCAGTTCGTGCACCAGGAGATCCACCTGGGAGGCCACCTGCTCTGCGCCCCGCGCGGCCGTGGGCCCGGCGCGCCCCCTGACGATGTCCAGGCCCGGCAGGTAGAGCATCGTGAGCCGTCGCCGCGAGGCGCGCATGAGCTCCGAGACCGACTCCGCGTGCCATCCATCCAGGCGCAAAGGGTCTTCCGCCTCGGGAACGGCCGGCCCCATCCAGGCCACGCGGCGCTGCTCGAGGCGGGCGCAATCCGACGCGTACTGCGTGGCCAGAGCACTCTCCAGCCCGGGCGGCGCCACGTCACGGGAGGGCGGCACCCCCTTGTGGAATCTCCAGAAGGCCCGATCGCTGATCGTCACGCCGTGCCGCGAAGCGGCCGGCCAGGTCGCCCACCAGTTGACGACGACGGCGGAGAGGCCCGCTTCATCCAGGATCTCCCAGATGGCGCGCGCCCGCCGCAGCGAGGCGGAGATGGGGGCGGCGCGCGCGCCCAGCGGCGGCAGGAGCAGCGAGGGAGAGAGTCCCAGCGGCGCCCGGGTCGTGCGCTGCACCTGGACAGCGATGCCTGGAAGCCGCTCGGACTGAAACCCCCAGATGCCATGCTCCTCGGGCGGGCGCCCCGTCGCGATGGTGGTCCAGACCACCGGCGGCACCCTGGGCCCTGGCGATGCCACGTCATAGCGCGCCGCCTCGGACTCGAGCCGGGCCAGGTGCGGCATCAGCCCGGCACGCGTTGCCTGGCGGAACCACAAGGCATCGAGTCCGTCCACGCCGATGAGAACGATGCGTCCCGGCATGGCGCGCGGGGTGCGTGCGGCAGCATCGCCGCCGGGCATGAGCCAGGGGGGCCAGGGCGCCAGGGCCACGAGCAGTGCGGCGATCAGAAGCGCCAGCAGGCCGGCCGCAACCCATCGCACTCCGCGACCGCCAGGCATGCGGCCCTGTGAAAGCTGCTCTCGCAAATCAACGCCGGCGCCGATCAGCGCGGCCAGCGCTCCGATCCGGACGAACCGGCTGATCGCCTGGCCGATGAGCAGCGCGATGGCCACCGCGCATACCCAAGCGAGCCAGGCGCGCCCCCCGCCGGCGCCTGTCCGGTGCTGACGGAGCAGGAGGGCCAGGTAGATCGTCACTCCAGCACCAACGACCAGCCCCGTGCGCGCCGCCAGCCGCTCGAGGCTTCCCACCAGAACCAGCCCGCGGCGGGCCAGCATCCCGAGCAGGCTGTCGACCACGAATCCGATGAGCCAGAGCGCTGCGGCGTACCAGCATGAAAGGAAGAGAGCCAGCAGGGTGAACCGTCCGGTCTGGGAGAAGTGCGGCCTGTTGGCCAGAGCAATCAGGATCGCCGCGAGCAGCCCCATCATCGGGCCGCCCAGCGCCGCCACCTTCAGGCTGTTGACGGCGTTGCTGCGCAGAAATGACGACGGCGCGTGGCGCCCGCCGAGGATCCAGCCGGCGGCGGGAGCCAGCGGGCCCCGGAGGTAGCCGCGATCGCGCAGCTGGGATCGGATCGCGTCGAGGTCGTGCGGCGGCCCGGGAGTCTCCATCAGCGATCACGGGCCGCGACGTAGCGGGCCAGCTCGCGGAGCTGGCGCGCCCGCTGACCGAACAGCTCAAGAGATGCTGCAGCCGAGCCGGCCAGCTCGGCCGCCAGCGTGCGGGAGCCATCGATTCCACAAAGGCTGACGAAGGTGCTCTTTCCGGCATCGGCGCGCACCGTCTTGCCGGCGGTGGCCTCGTCGCCGACGGCGTCGATCAGATCGTCGGTGATCTGGAAGGCCAGGCCGAGGTTGCGCGCGTAGTTGACGAGAGCGCCGGTCTCCTCGGGCGTGGCGCCCGACAGCCGCGCGCCGATCTCCACGGCGGCGATGAAGAGACTGCCGGTCTTGTGGCTGTGAATGAACTCCATCCGTGCCAGGTCCACCGCTCCGTCCCCCCTGACGTCCAGATCGGCCTGCTGGCCTCCGATGAGGCCATCGGGTCCGAGGGCGTCCGAGAGAGATCGCCCCGCCACACCGCGGAGGCGATCGCGCGTGGCGTCGTCCGGCAGCACACCGGCGAGGATGCCGAAGGCCCTGTTGAGCAGCGCCACGGCGGCCAGGATCGCGGTGGCCTCGCCGAACTTGATGTGGCAGGCAGGCTCGCCGCGGCGCAGGCGCGCGTCGTCCATGGAGGGCAGGTCGTCGAGGATCAGCGACGCCGTGTGCACCATCTCGATGGCGCCGGCCGCCGGCAGGAGCCGCTCCGGATCGACGCGGTACATCTTCCCCACGGCGAGCATCAGCGCCGGCCTGATGCGCTTTCCCTCCGACAGCAGCATCGCCGCCATCGCGTCGTGGACGGCGGCAGCCAGCTCGTGGCGCTCCGGCAGCATCCCGGGCAGCGCCGCGTCCACCTGCGCGCGGAAGGTCCCCAGCCAGCTCAGCACGTGCCCCGGCGCGCTCATCCGCTGCGCTCCGGAGCCCGGCCGGTGAGGTAGCGCGCCACCGCTTCGGCGATGCGCCGGCCCACCACCGGCTCGATCTCGTCCGAATCAGCCTTGCGCACCGCATCGATCGACCCGAACCGCCTGAGCAGCTTGCGAGCGCTGCGCTCCCCCACTCCGGGGATCTCCGACAGCTCGGAGGCGATCGTCCGGCGCCGCCGCGCCGCACGATGATACGCCACGGCGAAGCGGTGCGCCTCGTCGCGGATCCGCTGGACAAGGTGCAGAATTGGCGAGTGATGCTCGATGGCGATGGGCGCGTCGCGATCAGGCACGTAAAGCAACTCTTCGCGCTTGGCCAGCGCGGCAAGCGGCGCGCGGGTCACGCCGAGCGCCTCGAGCGCCGCCCGAGCCGCCGAGAGCTGTCCTTGTCCTCCGTCGATCAGGATCAAATCAGGAATGTTCCCTCCCTCCTTGAGCACCCTGCCGTAGCGCCTGCCGACCACTTCGCGCATCGAGGCGAAGTCGTCCACGCCCTCGACCGTCTTGATCCTGAAGCGCCGGTATTCGGACTTGTGCGCGCGGCCCCCCTCCCAGACCACCATCGAGGCCACCGTCTCGGCCCCCTGCGTGTGCGAGATATCGAAACACTCTATCCGGTAGGGAGTCTCCGGCAGGCCCAGGGCCTGCTGCAGCGCTTCGAGCATCTCCACGCCATAGCTGTGCTCCGATCGGAAGCGGCTCTCGAAGGCGAGCTGGGCGTTCTTACGCACCAGATCGAGAAAGCGCGCCTTGACGCCGCGCCGCGGAACCTTGAATGCCACCGGCGCACCCGGCCGTGAAAACCACTGCTCGAGCAGCTCCTGCTCCGCCGGGCCGAACGGGACGTAGATCTCGGCCGGTAGATCGCTCCGGTCAGCGTAGTAGCGCTGGAGCACCTCGGAGAGCAGCGCGGCGTCATCCTCCTGCACCGCCTCGAAGGTGAACTCCCGCCGCGACTGGACGAGGCCCGAGCGCATCGAGAAGAGCTGGACGGCGGCCTGCTCCCCTTCCCGGTGCAGGTGGAAGTAGTCCTGGTGCTCCAGCCCCACGCTGGCGATGTTCTGGCGCGTGGAGAGCGAGCGCACGGTGCGGATCAGATCGCGGTAGTGCGCCGCCAGCTCGTACTGCTGTCCCGTCGAGGCCTCCCGCATCCGCTGCGCCAGACGCTCGGCCAGATCCTGGTTGCGCCCCTCCAGGAAGAGGCGCGCGTCCTCGACGGCCCGCGCGTAGGCCTCCTTGTCGGCCAGCCCGGCGCACGGACCCAGGCACTGATCGAGCTGGTAGTAGAGGCAGGGGCGCGGGCGGCTGCCGTCGAGCCGCTCCTGGCAGATCGCCACCCGGAAGAAGCGCGCCACCATCTTGAGCGCCCGCCGTGCGTGGGCAGCGGGCAGGTAGGGGCCGAAGTAGAGGCTGCCGTCGAGCCGGGCCCGCCGCACCAGCACCACGCGCGGGAACTCATCCTGGATGGTCATCTTCAAGTAGGGGAAGTTTTTGTCGTCGCGCAGCAGCGTGTTGAACCGGGGCTGGTCCTTCTTGACGAGGTTGTTCTCGAGGATCAGCGCTTCCACCTCGGAGTTGGTCAGGATGATCTCGATGGAGGCGGCCTCCTGCATCAGCCGCTGCAGCTTCGGGGTGAGCGCGGAGGCCGGCTGGAAGTAGTTGCGCACCCGGTCGCGCAGGCTGCGGGCCTTGCCGATGTAGAGCGGTGCGCCCGCCTCGGACTTGAAGATGTAGACGCCCGGGTGCTCGGGAAGATCAGGCAGCGAGGGAATCATCGGCGGCAGGGAGGCCTCAGGAAAAGACCGCGTGCGTCTTCAGCCAGGCGATCTGATCGCGCAGCCCGGCCGCCTCCTCGAAATCCAGCTTGGAGGCCGCCTTCTTCATCTTCTTGTCGAGCCGCCCGATCTCGCGCTCCACGTCCTCCATCGACTTGAAGCGCGTGGCATCCAGCCCCGCGGGCGCCGGCGCGTCCTCCAGCGGGACCTCCATGTAGTCGGCGGCGCACAGCGCCAGGAGCGACTCGTCCACCGGCTTGAGGATCGTCTCGGGCGTGATCCCGTGGGCCTCGTTCCAGGCCGCCTGCAGCGTCCGCCGCCGCTCCGTCTCCTCGATGGCGGCCCGCAGCGACCCGGTCCGGACATCGGCGTAGAGCACGGCGCGTCCCCGCACGTTGCGCGCGGCGCGGCCGATGGTCTGCACCAGGGATCCGGTGGAGCGGAGAAACCCTTCCTTGTCGGCGTCCAGGATGGCGACCAGGCTCACCTCGGGAAGGTCCAGCCCCTCGCGCAGGAGGTTCACCCCGACCAGCACGTCGAAGAGTCCGTGGCGCAAGTCGCGGATCACCCGGACCCTCTCGAGAGTATCGATGTCCGAATGGAGGTATTCGACCCGGACGCCCACGTCCCTGTAGTACTGGGTCAGGTCCTCGGCCATCCGCTTGGTGAGAGTGGTGACCAGGACCCGATCTCCCATCGCGACCCGCTCGCGGATCTCGCCGAGCAGGTCGTCCACCTGCGTGCCCACGGGCCGGACCACGATCTCAGGATCGGTCAGGCCGGTGGGCCGGATCACCTGCTCCACCACCACGCCGCCTGCGCGCTCCAGCTCCAGAGAAGCCGGCGTGGCCGAGACATAGACGGTCTGCAGCGCGCGTGCCTCGAACTCCTCGAACTTGAGCGGGCGGTTGTCCAGCGCGGAGGGAAGCCTGAAGCCGTACTCCACCAGCGTGCGCTTGCGCGACTGATCTCCGTGGTACATCCCGCGCAGCTGCGGCAGCGTGGCGTGGCTCTCGTCGATGACCAGCAGGACATCGCGCGGCAGGTAGTCCATGAGGGTCGGTGGAGCCTCTCCCGGCGCGCGCCCCGTCAGGTGGCGCGAGTAGTTCTCGATGCCGCTGCAGTAGCCCACTTCCTCCATCATCTCCAGATCGAAGAGCGTCCGCTGCGACAGCCTCTGGGCTTCCAGCAGCCGGTTCTCGGCGCGCAGCTGCGCCAGCCGCTCGCGCAGTTCCTCGCGGATCCCGTCGTAGGCGGCGCGCCGCCTCTCCGGCGGCGTGACGTAATGGGTGGAGGGGTAGATCGGCACCCGCGCCAGCTTCTCGAGGGTGACGCCACGCAGCGGATCGATCACCGAGATCGCCTCCACCTCGTCGCCGAACAGCTCGATGCGCACCGCCCGCTCGTCGTAGGCGGGCCAGATCTCGATCACGTCGCCGCGGACGCGGAACGATCCGCGCTCCAGATCGTGCGGCTTGCGGACGTACTGCACCTCCACCAGCCGGCGCAGCAGCGTCTCGCGCGCGATGTGATCGCCGCGCTGGATCATCACCAGCATCCCCTGGTAGGCCTCGGGCGAGCCCAGGCCGAAGATGCACGAGACGGAGGCCACCACGATCACATCGTGCCGCTCGAACATCGAGCGGGTCGCCGAATGGCGCAGCCGGTCGATGTCATCGTTGATGGTGGATTCCTTCTCGATGTAGGTGTCGGTGGAGGCGACGTATGCCTCCGGCTGATAGTAGTCGTAGTACGAGACGAAGTACTCCACCGCCGCATCGGGAAAAAACGACCGGAACTCCTGGTAGAGCTGCGCCGCCAGCGTCTTGTTGTGCGCGATCACCAGGGTGGGCCGGTTCACCGTCTCGATCACCTTCGCCATCGTGAAGGTCTTGCCTGACCCGGTGACGCCCAGCAGCACCTGGTGGTTCAGGCCGCGGCGCAGCCCTTCGGTGATCTGGGCGATCGCCCGGGGCTGATCCCCCATCGGCACGAAGGGACTGCTGATCCGGAAGTCGCCGCTGCCCTGCGGCACCATGGGTCCGCGGCTGGGCATCACCACTGGCTTGCGGTCGGACCTGGCCGGAGCGATCCCACCCGCAGCGGGGCGGGGCCGGCGGCGAGAGCGCCGGGCCGGAGGCATGCTCATCCGCCGGCTGCCTTGTCAGAACCTGTTGATAAACCTATACTTCGCACGCTTCGATTATAAGCAGAGGGATCATGCCAATCAATCCGGCTCCTGCCCCCCCTGCCCCGCGCCGCTCCCTTTGGAAGAATCGCTGGCTCCGTCTGGTGCTCCTGCTCGCGGGCGCGGGAGGTGTGATCACGGGGTCGCTGGCCGCCTACCTGATCCAGATGGACCTGCCCGACGTCCAGTCGCTGCAGGATTACCGGCCTCCCTCCATCTCGCGGATCCTGGCCGCCGATGGGCGGGTGGTGCACCAGTTCGCCGAGCAGAAGCGGATCGTGGTGCCCCTGACCGCCATTGACGACAAGCTGGTCAGGGCGGTCGTCGCCGTGGAGGACGCCAACTTCTACAAGCATGTCGGTGTCGATCCGTGGGCTATCGCTCGCTCCCTGCTGCGCGACCTGCGCGAGCGCCGGTGGGCCGAAGGGGGCAGCACGCTGACCCAGCAGCTCACGCGCAAGCTGTTCCTCACCGACGAGAAGGTGATGCGCCGCAAGGTCCAGGAAGCTTTGCTGGCGATGCAGATCGAGAAGACCTACACGAAGGAAGAGATCATCGAGATGTATCTCAACCAGATCTTCATGGGCCACGGCCGTTACGGCGTGGAGGCCGCCTCGCAGTTCTACCTGGGGATCCCGGCCGCCCAGCTCTCCCTGGAGCAGGCCGCGCTGCTGGCCGGCATCATCCAGCGGCCCGACACCCACTCACCCGTGCGCAGCACCGAGCGGGCCAAGCGACGGCGCAACCACGTGCTGGAGCGGATGGCGGTCGAGGGGTTCATCTCCCGCGAGAGCGCCGAGGAGGCCAAGGCGCTGCCGGTCCTTATCGCGCCGCGCCAGCCGGACGAGTCCCCCGCCCGCTACTTCGCCGAGGAGATCCGCAAGCATCTGTCGCAGACGTATGGAGACGAGATGGTCCTGCGCGGGGGCCTCAGCGTGCGCACCGGGCTGGATCTCGATCTGCAGATGGCAGCCAACAAGGCGATCGAAAAGGGGCTGCGGGAGCTGGACAAGAGGCGCGGCTGGCGGCGCCCCGGGCACAACATCATCGCGGAGAAGCTGGGTTCCCTCGAAACCTGGCAGCACAGGACCTGGGGAGGAACTCCCCGGCCGGGCGACCTCGTGACCGGCCTGGTCGTCAGTGTGACATCGCGCGCCGCCACGATCCGGGTGGGCGGCCTCACCGCCATGCTGTCGCCCGCCGATGCGGCCTGGACGGGACGCTCCGATCTGTCGGTGCTGCTGCGTCCGGGAGACATCACGCTGTTCGAGGTGCGCGAAAACCTCGGGGATCGTCTCCGGCTGACGCTCGATCAGGAGCCTGAGGTCGAGGGAGCGTTGCTGGCGGTGGATCCCCAGACCGGCGATGTCCGGGCGATGGTGGGGGGCTTCGACTTCAACCGCAGCCAGTTCAACCGGGCGCTGCAGGCGCAGCGCCAGTGCGGCTCGGCCTTCAAGCCGTTCATCTACGCCCTGGCCATCGAGGAGGGCCGGACCGCTTCGGATCTCCTGCTGGACATGCCGACGGTTTTCATGGATCAGCGCACGGATGCTCCCTACCAGCCCGAAAACTATGAGCGCACCTATGCGGGCGTGGTCACTCTGCGCCGCGCCCTGGAAGAGTCGATCAACATCCCGACGGTGTCGCTGCTCAACCAGCTGGGATACGCCCGCACGGTCGAGTTCGCCAAGCGCTTCGGCTTCACTTCCACGCTGCATCCCTATCCCTCGCTCGCGCTGGGGTCATCCGAAGTCACCCTCGCCGAGCTGGTGTCGGCGTACGGCGCGTTTCCGACCGGAGGCCTGGTGAGCCGGCCGCGCCTCTTCTCCGAGGTGAAGGATCGCGAGGGGTCGGTGCTGGAGTCGGTGGCCCCCCAGAGCAGCGATGCGATCAGCGCCGACGTCGCGGCGGTGACCGTCTCGATGATGCGGGGCGTGATGGAGCGGGGCACGGCGGCCGCCAGCTACCGGGCGGGGATCGCCCTGGCGGGCAAGACCGGCACCACCGACGACTATACCGACGCCTGGTTCATCGGCTACTCCCCCAGCCTGGTCATCGGCGTCTGGGTTGGATACGACCGGAAAGTGTCGCTGGGGAACCGCGAGACCGGCGCGCGCGCCGCGCTGCCGATCTGGACCGCCGTGATGGATACGTGGCATGCAACGCATCCGGATGGAGAGTTTCCGACCCACCCGGAGGTTGTCACCGTCGAGGTGGATCACGACACCGGCCTGCGTGCCTCCAGCGGCTCGGGCTGCCGCAAGGTGATCATGGAGAGCTTCCGCCGCGGCACCGAGGTGGCGCACCAGTGCGCGGCGGCGGCGCACATGCGGGTCGGCCTTCCCTACTATCTGCAGCGCTATCCGATCACGCGGGCCGGGGCGCTGCGGATCGATGATGCCGAGATGAGCCGCCTCCTGCGCGAGAACCCGTTCCACCTGAGCCTGGCGGGCGACATGATCAAGGCGTCGTGGCAGGGCGGTGTGATGGATGCGCCGCTGGAGCGCGCCGGCGGCGGCGTCAGCTCGCTCTGGCGCTTCGCGCGCAGCGGTGGCCGCGAGGAGGATCTCGATCCGGCCCGCGAGCAGATGCTGCCGGCCGAGCTGCCTACCCTGTCAACGGACACGCCCCCGTTCGTCGGGGTGGACGGACGCACCGCTCTGGTGGTTCCCATCAGGTACCCATGAGGCTTCGCGCAGCCGGCGCGCGATCGCCGCGGCGGCTGACTCATGTCCTCTCCCGTTGAAGTGCTGGTCGCGCTCCCAGTAGAGCGCCGCCGGATCGCCTCCGGAAGCCTGCAGCGCCCCTGACAGGTCGAGCATCTGAGTACCCAGTGCGCCGCAGACCTCCTCGAGCCGGCGGCGCGCGCCACCGCGATCGAAGAGGCTCTCCGCAGCCTCCACACCGGTCAGCCTGCCGTAGTAATCCCTGACGCGCGACCAGACTTGCTCGCTCACTTCGTGCTTCATCGGGACGTAGACGACCAGCAGCTTCATGTTTCGAACACGTGCGAGCTCGGCCAGGTGTGACAGCGCCCGGCGCGTCGACTCCCAGCCGAGCTCGACATGCTCCGGCGGCCGGGCGAGCAGAACCTCCATTTCTCCGGGATAGACCACCTGGCGCAGCCCGAGCCTCACCAGCAGCTCGCCGGCACGGCTCGACACGAAGCTGTACAGATGCGAACGCGAGGCCCACCAGCGCTTCCAGCGCTCCGCGCGGCGCGGCGTGTCATCTCCTGCCGGCGTTCCCGCTCCATCTGACGGAGCGCGGCGACGCTCCTCTCTCAGGTTGTCAGCCAGGTCGTTCCCGGGGTAGAAAGCGATGACAGCAACGTCCGGGCGGATCCGATCCCAGCGATCTTCCAGCCAGGCCGCCTCCTGCCAGGTTCCGTAGCCTCCCACTCCGAGGTTGAGCACCTCGACTTCATCCAGTATCTCCTCGAGCCAGCGCGGCCAGGCCTCCGCCTCTTCCACACCGTAGCCGAACGTGAAGGAGTCACCAAGAGCCGCTATCCGGATCCCCGTCCTGCTTCTGGATCCCGCGGCAGGGCCTCTGTATCCCTCCGAGTTGATCTCCCACCGCGACGAGTGCTCCGTGGTGGAGACCTGATCGCTGAACCCGGGCTTGAGACGCGCCCCGAGCACCGGGTCGGGCACGTAGGCGTCCGGATCGTGCAGCAGCGGCTGGGGCACTGCCAGGCGCAGGATCACCTCGAGCGCCACGAAGAGAAGCAGGGCCGACGCGACAGCCGCCGCGAGCCCGCACCCGATCCGGCGGACTGCGCTGCGAAACGGTGTCACTTGCCGCCCTTGCGGCGCACCTCGATCAGCTTGAGATCCTCCAGCTCGAAGATCACCTGCTCGGCCTGAACCGCCGTGAGGCCGGCCAGCAACCGAATCTCCTCGAGGTTGGACTTCCCGTCAACGCGCGAGACGACTTTCCACTGCATCGGCGTGAGCTGAAGCGTGTTGAAGTCGAGCGCTCCGGCGAGCCGCGGCACGTCCACCATGAAATTGAGACGGCGCTCTGTGGTGCCGGCGTCGGTCCCTTCCAACTCCACGGCCGGATGGGGATCTCCGCTGATCAGCCCGACCAACAGCACGCGCCCTCCCTCTTCGCGCCGCCAGAACTTGTGCAGCAGCGCGCACTCGAAGACGCGATCGTTGTTGGCCTTCAAAGGCACCTCAGCGGCGCCGTGGGAGGGATCGGGGCAGCGGAAGCGGGCCATCGCGGAGGGCGCCCGGCTACGGGCGCTTCTCCTTGAGCGATGCCTGCGCGGCGGCCAGGCGCGCGATCGGGACGCGGTACGGGGAGCAGGAGACGTAGTCCAGCCCCGCGAGGTGGAAGAAGTTTATCGAGGCAGGGTCGCCTCCGTGCTCGCCGCAGATGCCGATCTTGAGGCCTTTGCTTGCGCCGCGCCCTTCCTTGACGGCCATCTCCACGAGCCTGCCGACCCCTGCCGCGTCCATCGACTGGAACGGATCGCCCGGCAGCACGCGCTCGGCGACGTAGAAGGGCAGGAAATTGCGCGTGTCGTCGCGCGAGAAGCCGAAGGTCATCTGCGTCAGGTCGTTGGTCCCGAAGGAGAAAAACTGCGCGGCCCCGGCGATCTCCGCGGCCACCAGGCAGGCGCGCGGCACCTCGATCATCGTCCCCACCAGGTATTCGACCTTGTGCCCTGCAGCCCCCAGCACGCGATCGGCCACGGCCACCGTCATGTCGCGCAGGCGGCGCAGCTCTTCCACGGTTCCCACCAGCGGGATCATCACCTCCGGCTTGACCTCGATCCCCTTCGAGGCCACTTCGACGGCCGCCTCGAAGATCGCCTGCACCTGGACCTCGTAGATCTCGGGGTAGGTCAGGCCAAGACGGCAGCCGCGGTGCCCCAGCATCGGGTTGGCCTCCGCGAGCGCTTCGACCCGCCGGCGGACATGGTCCGGGCCGATTCCCATCGCCTTCGCGACTCCCTCGATCTGTGCCTTCTCGTGCGGCAGGAACTCGTGCAGCGGAGGATCCAGCAGCCTGATCGTCACCGGCAGGCCGTGCATGGCCTCGAAAATGCCGGTGAAATCCGCTCGCTGCATCGGCAGGATCTCCTGCAGCGCCCGCCGCCGGCCGGCCTCGTCGTCGGCCAGGATCATCTCGCGCACCGCCACGATACGATCCTCGCCGAAAAACATGTGCTCGGTCCGGCACAATCCGATCCCCTGCGCGCCGAGCTCGCGCGCCACATGGGCGTCGGCCGGTGTGTCGGCGTTGGTCCGCACGCGCATCCTGCGCACGGCATCGGCCCACGTCATCAGGGAGGCAAAGTACTTGTAGGCCGGAGCGGCGTCCGGCTTCAGCGTCCTGTCCACCAGGACCCGGACGATCTCCGACGAGGTGGTCGGCAGCTCGCCGATGAGGACCTCGCCGGTCGTGCCGTCGATGGAGATGAAGTCTCCTTCCTTGACGACCCGCTCTCCCACCGAGAAGGACTTGCCGTCCGGCGCGATCGAGATAGCGCCGCAGCCCACGATGCAGGGCTTGCCCATCCCGCGCGCCACGACGGCGGCGTGCGAGGTCATGCCGCCGCGCGCGGTGAGGATCCCCTCGGAGGCCGCCATCCCCTTGATGTCCTCCGGCGATGTCTCGGCGCGCACCAGGATGACGCGCTGGCGGGTCTTCCCCTCGGCGCGCGCCATGGCGAAGGCCTTCTCGGCCGTCAGCGCGACGCGGCCGCAGGCCGCGCCGGGACCCGCGTTGAGCCCGCGCGCCAGCAGTCTTCCTTCCCTGGTCGCCCGCTCGCGCGCGGCCGGGTCGAAGGCGGGGGCCAGCAGATCGGTCAGCCTTTCGGCGTCGACCCGGAGCAGGGCTTCGTTTTCCGCGATCAAGCCATCGGCGACCATCTCCACGGCGATCCGCACTGCGGCCTGTCCGGTGCGTGCGCCGCGGCGCGTCTGCAGGGTGTAGAGCACTCCCTTCATGATGGTGAACTCGATGTCCTGCATCTCGCGGAAGTGCTTCTCGAGCCGCTCCGCGATGGCGCACAGCTCGGTGAAGATCGCCGGCATCGTCTCTTCCAGGGACGGCAGGCCGGCCTCCGCGCTCTTGCGGATCGGCTGGGGCGTGCGGATCCCGGCGACCACGTCTTCTCCCTGCGCGTTGGGCAGGAACTCGCCGTAGATCCCCTTCTGTCCCGTGGCGGGGCTGCGGGTGAAGGCCACGCCGGTGCCGCAGTCTTCTCCCAGGTTTCCGAAGACCATCGACTGCACATTCACGGCCGTCCCCCAGTCATCCGGCAGCGAGTGGATGCGGCGATACTCCACCGCGCGAGGGATGTTCCACGAAGAGAAAACGGCGGCGATGGCGCCCCAGATCTGCTCGAGAGGGTCCTCGGGGAAAGGCCGGCCGGCGTGCTGGCGCGTGATGTTCTTGTAGGCCGCCACCACCTCGCGCAGAGCGGCGGGCGGCAGATGCCTGTCCTCGGAGACACCCGCGCTCTTCTTGGCAGCCTCGAGCGCGTGGTGGTAAAGCTCGCGCTTCACTTTCATGACCACGTCGCCGTACATCTCGATCAGGCGGCGGTAGCAGTCCAGCGCGAAGCGCTCGTCGCGCGACGCCTTGATGAGGCCCTCAAGGGTCGTGTCGTTGAGGCCGATGTTCAGGACGGTGTCCATCATGCCGGGCATCGAGGCCCGCGCGCCCGAGCGGCACGACAGCAGGAGCGGATCGGCGGCGGCACCGAACTTCCGGCCCATCGTTTTTTCCACCCACACCATCGCCTTGCCCACTTCCTCGCGCAGCCCGTCGGGAAATCCACCCACCTTGAGATACTCCAGGCAGACTTCGGTGGTGATGGTGAATCCGGCAGGAACGGGCAGGCCGAGGTTCGCCATCTCGGCCAGGTTTGCTCCCTTGCCGCCCAGCAGCTCCTTCATCCCGCTGTTGCCGTCGGCGCTTCCTGCGCCGAAGAGATAGACACGCTTGGTCATGCGCTCCTCATGCCCCCTTGTGGCATCTTGTCGGCCGTTTCACCTTCGACCACGATCTCCGAAAAATCGGCCACGCGGCGCAGCAGCGCCGCGAGACTCTCGAGCAGCGCCAGCCTGTTGGCGCGCAGATCCGCCTCGGGCGCCATCACCAGGACCTTGTCAAAGAAGCGATCCACCTGGGGCCGCAGCGAGGCGATAGCGCGCAGGGCCGGCTTGTAGGTGCCCTTGGCGATCTCCTTTTCGACCTGGGAGCCCACCCGGTCCAGGGCGCCGTGCAGATCCTTCTCTTCGGACTCCCGCAGCAGCTTTGGCGAGACGCCGGCGCTATCGTGATGGATCCCCTTGTCGCGCGCCTGGGCCAGGATATTGCGGATCCGCTTGGCCGAGGCGGCCAGCGCCAGGAAGTCCCCCTCGTCGGCGGCGCTGCGCAGCTCGGACAGCGCCTCGGCGCGGCTCCAGACATCGCGGGCGTTGTCGGCTCCCGCCGACAGCACCGCGCGCGCCGTGTCGACTCTGACTCCCTGCTCTTCGAGCAGGAAGCGCATCCGCTGCGCCACAAACTGCAGCAGATTCTCCCGGGCCTCAGGCGCCACGGCGATCCCTTGCTTGCGGTAGAGTTCGAATGCGAAGCCCGACCAGGCTGCCAGTGACACCGGGGGGCTGTCCGAACCCGCGGCGCGGCTGGCCGTGATTCTGCAGATTCCCGCCGCCGCGCGCCGCAGGCCGTGCGGGTCGGCCGATCCCTTCGGGATCAGCCCGACGGCGAAGCAGCCGGCGAGCAAATCAATCTTGTCGAGGACGGCCAGGTCGCAGGCCAGTGGGGCCGCAGGGAGCGGCCCTTCCGGAGATGTCGGCAGGTAATGCTGCTCGATCGCCTCGGCCACCGAGGCCGGCAGTCCCTCGGCCCGGGCGTAGATGCCCCCCATGATCCCCTGCAGCTCGGGGAACTCCCCCACCATCCCCGTGGTCAGGTCGGCCTTGCACAGACGCGCCGCCTGACGCAGCTCCTTGTTGCCGCCGACCAGTTCCGCCATCGCCTGGAGTCTTTCGACGCGGGCCTGGACGCTTCCCAGCGATTCATGGAAGGTGATGCGCGCCAGATCGGCGAGGCGATCCGCAAGCGTGCGACGCCGGTCCTCTTTCCAGAAGAACTGCGCGTCGTGCAGGCGGGCCCGCAGTACCCACTCGTGCCCGCGCCGGATGACGCCGTCGCGATCCGACTCCGTATCGATCACGGCGGCAAAACCGGCCGCCAGCCTGCCGTCTTTTCCCTGAACCGGGAAGTATTTCTGATGATGCCGCATCGCCGTCACGAGCACCGCCTCCGGCAGGTCAAGATGCTCCGCGGCGAAGCTGCCCGCCACCGCCGAGGGATGCTCGGTGAGAAAGGTCAGCTCCTCGAGCAGGGCGGGATCCCGGCGCACCGACCATCCGGCCGCCGCAGCGGCCTTGTCGCAGGCTTCGACGATCCGGGAGCGGCGCATCTCCGGGCGGGGAAGCACTTTTCCGGCTCCCGAGACCACGCGCTCGTAGTCGGCCGCGCGCGGGATGGCATGGGGACCTGGCGACAGGAACCTGTGTCCCTGCGTGCTCCGTCCCGAGGAGACACCGACGAAGCTGAAGGGGATCACCTCGTCATCCAGCAGCGCGGCGATCCAGTGCACCGGCCTGACGAAGAAGAACCCCTGATCGCCCCACTTCATCATCTTGGGAAAGCGCATGGCGGCCAGGATGGCGGGGCAGGCTTCGGCCAGCACGGATGCAGCGTCGCGCCCGATGATCTTCTTGCGGGCGGCCACAACTTCTCCCTTCTCGCCGCGGATGCGCTGCAGCGAGTCGACCGCCACGCCCTGGGCCTTGGCGAATCCTGCCGCCGCCTTCGTTGGGGAACCTTCCGGACCGAAGGCCGCCTGGACGGAAGGACCGCTCACCATCACCTCCCGGTCTTCCTCCCGGGCCTTGATATCTGATATGTACGCGACCAGCCTGCGGGGCCCGCCGTAGATGGCCGGCGACTCGCACGTTCCGCCCAGTCCCTCCGGACCTCCCAGTGCTTCCAGCAGCCGCGCCGCCAGATCGGCCAGCGCGGCCGGCAGCATCGGCGCGGGGATCTCCTCGCACCCCACCTCGAGCAGGAAGGCCCGGCGCGCCGCCATCAGGCCGCACCCTGGGGCGCGCCGCGAAGCAGGGGGAACCCCTGCTCCTCGCGCGAGGCGAGGTACTGCCGGGCGCAGGCGGAGGCCAGCTTGCGCACGCGCGTGATGAAGGTGGTCCGGTCGGCCACGCCCAGCACGCCGCGGGCGTCGAGGATGTTGAAGATGTGCGAGCACTTGAGGCAGGCGTCGTAGGCCGGCAGAACCAGCTTTGCCTTCAGCAGGCGGACCGCTTCAGCTTCATAGAGGTCAAAGAGCCGCCGGTTCATCTCCGCGTCGGCCACCTCGAAGCAGTGCCGCGAGTGCTCCGCCTCCTCCTGGCGGCGCACCTCGCCATAGAGAATGTGTGCCCCCGGCTTGCCTGACGGGTCCGGAGCCCAGGGAAGATCGAAGACGCTGCCGACGTTATTGAGGAACATCGCGATCCGCTCGATGCCGTAGGTGATCTCGGCCGCGATGCTGTTCAGCTCGATGCCGCCGCACTGCTGGAAGTAGGTGAACTGCGTGATCTCCATGCCGTCGCACAGGACCTGCCAGCCCACTCCCGCCGCCCCCAGCGTGGGCGACTCCCAGTTGTCCTCCTCGAAGCGGATGTCGTGGCGCGTCGGATCGATGCCGAAGGAGGCCAGCGACTTGAGATAGACATCCTGCACGTCGGCGGGAGACGGCTTCAGGATCACCTGGTACTGGAAGTACTTGAACAGGCGGAAGGGGTTCTCCCCGTACCGGCCGTCGGCCGGCCGGCGGGTCGGCTGGACGTAGCCTGCTTTCCATGGCTCCGGCCCCAGCACGCGGAAGAAGGTGTCGGGCGACATCGTGCCCGCCCCCACTTCCATGTCGTACGGCTGGGCGATGAGACAGCCCTGGGCCGCCCAGTAGGTCTCCAGCGCGAGGATCAGCTCCTGAAGCATCACGGTGATCGGCTCTCGTGTGAGCGGCGCACGCAGGCTGCGCCTGAAGGCTTCACACTAGCACGGAGCACACTTTGGTTCAGCGCAACCGTTTCCTCAGAGCGCGCTGAGCTTCATGTCCACGAGAAACCGGTGCGCATGGAGTGGATGGCCAAGGAAGGCTGTCATGAGGGCCATCGTGAAGGCTTCGATCTCCGCGGCAGCGCCTGAAGGAGCGGTCCAGGACAGCCGGGCGGGATGAGATGCCCGGATCCTCTCCAGCTGCTCCAGCGCGGCGGGCGACAGAGCAAGCTCCCGCTCGCCGCGCGCACGCGGCGCGGCCCGGGAGCAGCTCGCGCAGAGCGCCTGCGATGACGCCCCCGCCAGCACCACCGCTCCGGATGCCAGCGCGCGCCCGCATGAGGCGCAGAGATCCAAATCGGGCATCAGGCCGTGCAGCCGCAGCGTCCAGTACTCGAAGTAGCGCGCCAGCGGCAGGGGATCGGCTCCGGGCTTCATCCCCCGGAACGCATCGAGCAGCGCGCCCAGCAGCCGGAAGTAGTCGGGATCGGCTTCGTGCTCCGGCGCGAAGGTGTCGGCGATCTCGGCCACGTGGCCCAGCACCGCGGCGGAGGCGAGCTCCTGATGCAGCGTGAACGATTCTGCCAGGAGATCGCAGGAATCGAGGCGCGCCAGCTCGCGGCCCTCCCTCTCGAACCAGGTGGCGCGCACGCGCGACAGACGCTCGAGCTTGCCGCCGAAGCGTCGCCGGCTCTTCGCGGCGGACTTGGCGATTCCCTTTACCTTGCCGTCCGACAGCGTGAAGAAGACCACGAGCTGGTCGGCTTCACCCATCTTGCGTGTATCAAGGATGAAGGCTTCGGATCGCTTCAGCGCCATGGCCGGGTCTGGAGCATTCCGCGCGGGCGGGTCACGCAGTGGATGCGTCGCCTGGCGCCAGTCCGAGCTGTCGCAGCAGAGCCGGATCGTCGCGCCAGCCGGGACGCACCTTGACCCACATCTTGAGAAAGACCTTCTGGCCGATCAGCCGCTCGAGATCCTCGCGTGCCTCTGTGCCCACCATCTTGAGCAGCGACCCTTCACTGCCGATTACGATCCCCTTCTGCGAGTCCTTCTCCACTAGGATGGTGGCCTCGACGGAGACCAGCCCCGTCTCTTCGTCCTCCTGGTAGGATTCGATGAGCACGCAGGTCTCATGGGGGATCTCCTGCCGGGTGTGGCGGAGGATCTTCTCCCGGATCATCTCGGCAGCCATGAACCGCGTCTGCTGGCTGGTGATGTAGTCCTCCGGGAAGAGCGCGGGCCCCTCCGGCAGAAAGGCGAGGAGGCGCCCTGGAAGATCCTCGGCGTTCTCCCCCGTCAATGCAGAGAGCATGTACGTGGCCGCGAAGGGGAACATCTGGTTCACGCTGGACGCGAGGGGCAGCAGATCGGGCTTTCTCATCTTGTCGACCTTGTTGAGAACCAGCAGCGACGGCACCCGTTCGCGCGGCAGCAATGAGATGACGAAGCGATCGCCGGTGCCGAAGGCGCAGGCGTCGATCACCATGACGACGAGGTCCACGTCGCGCAGCGCCGCCTTGGCTTCCTCCACCATCAGCTCGTTCATCCGGTGCTGCGGCCGGTGAATGCCGGGCGTGTCCACCACGACGATCTGACCCTCCGGCAGCGTGCGGACCCCCTGCAGCCGGTTGCGCGTGGTCTGCGCCGATTTTGAGACGATGGCGAACTTCTCCCCGACGATCAGGTTCGCCAGCGTGGATTTGCCCACGTTGGGACGCCCCACCAGCGCGACCAGCCCGCAGCGGGTCATGGTAACCGGGGCGACTGCGGCGACCTGGCCGGCTGGAGCTTCGTCACCTTCACCTCGTCGATGCGGCGCCGATCGGCCTTGACGATCTCGAATCGCAGGCCGTTGTGCTCGACCGCCTCGCCCACCGCGGGGATGCGCCCGATCAGGCTGACGACGAGGCCGGCGATCGTGTCCACCCCGTCGGCCTCCAGGTCGATCCCCACGGCGCTCTCCACGTCACCCAGCGACCCCCAGCCCTGGACCAGGTAGCTGCCATCCGGCTGGGCCGCAACCACCGCTTCGTCCTTTTCATGCTCTTCCTGGATCTCGCCCACGAGCTGCTCCAGGATGTCCTCGATCGTGACGATGCCGGCCAGGCCGCCATACTCGTCGACCACGATCGCCATGTGAAGCCGGCGTGCCTGCAGCTCGCGCAGCAGATCCGCCACCTGCTTGGTCTCCGGCACGAAGTACGCGGGCCGCAGCAGCGAGTCGATGGGTGCGTCGTCGGCGAGCGTTCCCCAGCTCGCGGCGACATCCTTGAGGGTCAGAATCCCCTCGATGTTGTCGAGCTGATCCTTGTAGACGGGAATGCGCGAGTGGCGCTCCACCGCGAACAGCCCGCGCGCCTGGCCGATTGTGGCGCCGCGCGGCAGCGCAATCACTTCGGGGCGCGGCGTCATCGCCTCGCGCACGATGCTGTCGTGGAACTCCACCACCTGGCGGATCAGCTTTCCTTCCTCGGCCTCCAGCAGACCCTCCTTCTGGCCATGATCGATGAAGGCCTCGATCACCTCCTCGCTGTCCCCCTCTTCGCCCGCGGCCAGGCGGCGCTGCCGGCCGGCATGCCGGGCGCGCCGGATCGTGCGGCCCAGCGGCGACGTCAGGCCGGACAGGGCGCGGATGAATGGGCCGAGCACGATCAGCGTGGCGCGCAGAGAGCGCTCCGGATTGGCGATGGCCAGCGACCGCGCCAGCAGCTGGACGACGATGACCGCCAGGGCCAGGCTCCATGCGGCGTTCACCAGGCTGGCCCCGATGCCTCCGCGCCTCAGGACTTCGATCCAGAGGCACCCGATCCCGATGAGCACCAGGTGGTGCGTCACGTCGAAGGCGCCGCGCAGCGCTGACGGCGTGTCGGAGGCCGCATCGGTGGGAGGTGTCTTGAGTCCCCCCTCGGCGAGCACGCGGGCCGCCGTCACGGCGTTGGTCTCGGCGAAGGCAGCGCGCAGCAGGGCGATCAGGAAATAGATGAGGCCCAGCGCCGCCAGGGCGGCGATCTCCAGCACGGAGATGGTGCCGTTCATGGCGTGGCGGCCGCGCGCGCGAGCAGGGCCGAGCGGAGGGAGCGCTCCAGATACTCCATCTCGCCGTCGTCCGACTCGTGGTCGTACCCCATCAGGTGCAGCAGTCCGTGCAGCAGGAGGATCTCCGCTTCACGGGCCGCGCCATGCCGCGCCGCCCGTCCCTGCCTCAGGCACGCTTCACACGAGATCGCCAGATCGCCCAGATGGTCACCTGGATGAGCGCCGCGCTCGCCGGCGGGAAAGGCCAGGACATCGGTCGGGCGGTTCTTGTGCCGGAATCGGGCGTTGAAGTCCCGCATCCGGGCATCAGAGGTGAACAACACTCCCATCGACGCTTCCGGCGTTCCCAGACGCCGCGCTGCTGCGCGCAGCAGCCCGCGCGCGCGGGCCGCAGGCACAGGCGGCGCCATGCATCCCGGATCGTGCGTCACATCCACGGTCAGGAGCCTGCGGCCGGAGAAACGAGTCACTCCGCCTCCACGGCGCGGGCCCGCGCCCGGTTGAAGTCATATCCGGGGTAGGCGACCCGGTGGTGGTGCACGGCCAGCAGAGTCCGGACGAACGAGGCACGGATCTTCGCCAGATCGCTGAAGGTCAGGTCGCACTCGTCGAGCTGGTTGTCCAGGACGATGGCGTTGCTGACCTGGTGGACCACCTCCTCGAAGGCCCCCGGCGAGGGCTCCTCCACCGATCGCGCGGCGGCCTCGATCGAATCGGCCATCATGAAGATGGCCGCCTCGCGCGTCTGCGGCAGCGGTCCCGGGTAGCGGTAGTCGTGCTCGTGGATCTCGGGCGTCTCGGGGTCTTCGTTGCGGCGGGCCTTCCGGTAGAAATAGCTGATCAGCCGCGTTCCATGATGCTGCGGGATCATGTCGGCCACCTGCCGCGGCAGCCCGTACTCGGCCGCCAGCCGCTGGCCTTCCTTCACGTGATTGGAGATGACAAGACTGGAGATCCGCGGTGCGATGCGATCGTGGCGGCTCTGCCCTTCGGGGGCGTTTTCGACGAAGTACTCGGGCTGCGCCATCTTGCCGATATCGTGGTAGTAGGCCGCCACACGGCACAGCAGCGCGTGCGCTCCGATCTCCTCGGCCGCCTGCTCGGACAGCGTGCCGACGATCACGCTGTGGTTGTAGGTGCCCGGGGCCTCCAGCGCCAGACGGCGCAGCAGCGGGTTCTCGAGATTCGACAGCTCGAGAAGCCTGACATTGGTGAGCACGTCGAAGAGCCACTCCGTCACCGGCAGGGTGAAGCTCACCAGCACCGCCACCCCGAGTCCCCCGCAGAACCCCGCGGCCATCGCAAAGACCCCTTCAGAAATGGGGGAGAAGCCCGAGGAGATCGCGTAGAGGGCGAAAACGACTATGGAATTGACCAGCCCGACGCGGAATCCGGCCTTCAGGATCGCGGTGCGCTGCTCGTACTGGCTGATCCCGTAGATCGAGGCGAAAGATGACAGGAGCGCGAACAGAATCGCCTGGGCGTTCCAGCCCAGCGCCGCGCCGAACAACACCGCCGTGATGGCGCCGCCCACCGTTGCCACGCGCCCGTTGGCCAGCAGCGTGACCAGGAGCGCTCCCGCCGCGACGGGCAGCACCCAGTACCAGGGCCCGGGCTCGCTGAACGGAAAGATCTGGAACTGATCGGCCACTGCGTTGATCACGAACAACCCGGCCCGGCAAAGCAGCGCGGTGGCCAGCGAGGTCAGGAGCACCAGCGTGTAGAGGTTCTTCACACGCCGGAAAAGCCGCTTGTGGGCGCGGATGTAGCGGTGCAGGAAGATCGTGATCAATGTCAGGGCCAGCGCGGCGCCCGCCAGACCCTTCCAGCTCACCAGGGCGGCGCGGCCCGCCCGCACCCGGGCCAGGATCAGCTCGGCTTCCGGAGTGATCACCTCCCCTTCGCGGACGATCGCGCGCCCTCTGGCGATCCTCTTGAAGACATCGGGCACCGAGCTCATCGCCGCGGCGCGGCGCCGCTCGGTCTCGCTGGCGTTGAGCGACAGATTGGGAAGGAGCACCCCTTCGAGCTGCGCCGCCACGTCGCGCCGCTCCGCGGCGGGACGCTGCGAGAGATCCTCCTCCAGCCCGCTGCGCAGAGCGCGGCGCGCCTCGTCGAGATCCTGAATCTCATCCAGCCTGGTGAAGGAACTCTCCTGCATCGTTCCGGGCTCCACTTCGCGGATGATGATCCCCTCGTGCGCCATCAGTCCTTCGCGGCGGCTCACGATCCGGCCCGAAGCCACCCGGGCCAGGCGGCGCACGGCCGCCTCGACGGCCTCGTCCTGCAGCGACCGCAGCGATAGCGCTCCGCGGACGCGCTCGCGCAGGTCTTCCACCGGCAACGGCACGAAGTCGTACACGGGCAGGACCCGGTCCCGCTCCTGCTGGCGGAGCTGGCGCGTGGCCGCCTCGTCGAGCACCTCGATGTCGTGAGGCGCCTTGAGCGTCACCGGGGCGATGTCGCCCGCGCGGTACTCGGCCAGAGGCAGTCCGCATCCCTGGTAGGCGAGGATCGGGGCCAGCAGAACGACGAACACAGCCGACCAGAGAAGCTCGCGCGACAGCAGGCGCTCGGCGCGGGCCTGCAGGCTCGCAGGCCGCAGCCAGGCGGGGCGCGGAAACCAGGTCTGCCGGGGCTGGCGGGGGGGAGGTTCCCCCGCGCCGGGGGTCATGAGTGCGGCTCCTCCTGGGCGGGATCGGCCGCGGCTGCCGGAACCGCGGCCCGGGCTGACTTGCCGCCCTGCCGGCCGTTCTGGAAGCTCTCGTAGGCCACGATGAGGCGCTGGACCAGGGGGTGCCTCACGACGTCGCTCTCGTCGAAGTGGACCACGCCGATGCCCGGGATGCCTTGCACGACGCGCTCCGCCTCCACCAGCCCGCTCATCCTGCCGGTGGGCAGGTCGATCTGCGTCACATCGCCCGTGATGACCGCCTTGGAATTGAAGCCGGTCCGGGTCAGGAACATCTTCATCTGCTCTGAAGTGGAGTTCTGCGCCTCGTCCAGGATGATGAACGAGTCGTTGAGAGTCCTGCCCCGCATGAACGCCAGCGGGGCGATCTCGATCACGCCGCGCTCGAGCAGCCGATCGGCTTCGTCCTTCATCTGAAAATCGAAGATCGCGTCGTAGAGCGGGCGCAGGTAGGGCTCGACCTTCTGCGCCATGTCTCCGGGCAGAAAGCCCAGCTTCTCGCCCGCCTCGACTGCCGGCCGGGCCAGGATGATCCGCTCGACCCGGCGCTCCTTGAGGTAATAGAGCGCCATCGCCACGGCGAGATAGGTCTTGCCGGTGCCGGCCGGCCCGATGCCGAACACCATGTCCATCTCACGGATCGCATCGAGGTAGCGGCGCTGGTTGGGACTGCGGGGAGAGACCGCCTTGCGCGCCGAGGGGCGGACCTGGCCGGGCAGGAGCTGATCGAACGGCGCGCTCCCCTGCTCGAGCATGATCCGGGCGACGTAGGCCAGATCGCTCTCCGAGATCAGGTTCCCCTGGCTCAGGTAGCCCGAAAGCTGCGTGAGGAAAGCGGCGGCGATCTCCTCGCGCCCGGGCTCACCCTTGACGAACAGCTCGCGGCCCCGGGCGGCGATCTCGACCTTGAAGTGTCCCTCGAGGAACTTGAGGTTGATGTCGCGGGTTCCCGCCAGAGCGGGCAGGATGTGCTCGGCGATCTCGACCTTTTTCATCGAGAGGAAGGCTCGGCGGAGGGCATGACGTGGGCAGAAGCTAGCACGGTAAGCCGGTAACCGTCAAGGCGGATGGCACGTAAGTTATTCAATTATAAATAGTTATTCGCTTGCGGTAAGACTCCGATCCGGGCCTTCCGGCCCCCCTCAACCCCTGGATCCCGGCTTGATGGAAATGTGCAGGTCGTCGAGCTGGCCTGGCTCGATCGGGGCCGGCGAGCCGGTCATCAGGCAGGTGGCGCTGGTGGTCTTGGGGAAGGCGATGACGTCCCGCAGCGAGGGTGAGTCGGTCAGCATCGCCACGATCCGGTCCACTCCCAGGGCGATCCCTCCGTGGGGCGGAGCGCCGAACCGGAGCGCCTGCAGGAAGAAGCCGAATTTCTCCTGCGCCTGCTCGGGCGTGAGCTTGAGCACGGAGAAGATCCGCCGCTGGATCTCCTCCTGGTGGATCCGGATGCTGCCGCCGCCCAGCTCCCAGCCGTTGAGCACCAGATCGTAGGCGCGGGCCCGCACGTCGAGGGGACGCGACTCGAGGATCTCCAGGTCTTCGGGGATCGGCGAGGTGAACGGGTGATGGCACGGTGTGATGGCGCGATCCTCGGGGCGCATCTCGAACATCGGGAACTGGTCCACCCAGGTCAGCGCCCAGACTCCCTCCTTGCGGAGCGATTCACGCCGCGCGATCTCCAGACGCAGCGATCCGAGGCTGCGTGAGGCCACCGCCGGCGCGTCGGCCACGACCAGAACGAGATCTCCGTCCGCAGCTCCCAGCGAGGAAACCATCGCCCGGGCGCGATCCGGGCCCAGGTGCTTGAGCGCCGGAGACTGGATCTCTCCGCCTGCCAGCTTGAAGGTCACCAGGCCGGAGGCGCCGAACCTCTTGGCATGCTCGGTCAGCTCGTCGAGATCACGCCGCGCGTAGCGCGCGCAGCCGGTTGCCGCAACTCCACGCACCACGCCGCCGGATTCCAAGGCGCGATCGAAGACCGGGAAACCGCTGCCGCGCGCCTGCGCCGTCAGATCGCCGATCGCCATGCCGAAGCGCAGGTCGGGCGCGTCGGTGCCGTAGCGATCCACCGCGTCGCGGTAGCTCATCCGGCCGACGGTGTCGGGGAAGGTCCGCCCCGCCACGGTGAACAGGCGGCGCATCAGCCCTTCGACGAGCTGGTAGATGTCCTCGGGCTCGACGAAGGAGGCTTCGATGTCGATCTGCGTGAACTCCGGCTGCCGGTCGGCCCGCAAGTCCTCGTCGCGGAAGCAGCGGGCGATCTGGAAATACTTCTCGAAGCCGGCCACCATGAAGAGCTGCTTGAAGATCTGCGGCGACTGCGGCAGCGCGTAGAAGCTGCCGTGGTGCACGCGCGAAGGCACCACGTAGTCGCGCGCCCCTTCCGGCGTCGAGCGCGTCAGCATCGGCGTCTCGAGCTCCAGGTACCCCTGCCCGTCGAGATACTTGCGGGTCTCCAGGCAGATGTGATGGCGCAGCGAGAGCGTACGCAGGAGGGGCCTGCGCCTCAGATCCAGGTACCGGTACTTGAGACGGATCTCCTCGGCGGCCGGCGGGTCATTCTCGTCGAGCGGAAACGGTGGCTGCTCGGAGCGCGACAGCACCTGGAGCCGGCGGGCCACCACCTCGATCCCCCCGGTGGGGATGTTGGGATTGACGTTGGGCCCGTCGCGCCGCGCGACGGTGCCGGCCACAGCCAGGACGTACTCGGAGCGCACCTCGCCGCCGGCCTCGTGTGCCGCGGCGCTCTCTTCGGGCCGCAGCACGATCTGGCAGATCCCGGATCGATCGCGCAAGTCGATGAAGATCAGGTTGCCGTGGTCGCGCCGCCGGTGGACCCATCCCATCAGGGTCACCTCGCGGCCCGCATCGGCCGTGGTCAGATCGCCGCAATGCGCCGAGCGCCTCATCACAGGCTCACCTGCCAACGGCCATCTCCTGCACGACGCGCTGCCAGTCGCCCAGCGGCAGCTCGGTCTGGACTCCGTCGGACATCCGCTTGAGGGCGCAGCTGCGCCGCGCCATCTCCGCCTCCGCCAGAATCAGCGTGTAGCGGGCCCCCGCCGCGGCCGCGCGCGACATCTGTTTCTTCATATCCCGGGCATCCGGCTCCAGGCGCGCCGTCAGTCCGGCGCGACGCAGCGCCCTGGCGGCCGCAAGGCCGCTGCGCAGCGCCTCTTCTCCGAGGTGCGCAATATAGATGTCCGTGGCGGGGGCGCCAGCGGCGGCCCTGCCTGCCTCCTGCTCCGCGGCCACCATCAGGACGAGCCGATCCAGCCCGATCGCAAACCCGAAGGCCGGCGTGGGAGGTCCTCCCATTGACCCGACCAGGTCATCGTAGCGGCCGCCTCCGCACAGGGCGTTCTGGGCCCCCAGCGCCCCGCCCGTCACCTCGAAAGTGGTGCGCGTGTAGTAGTCCAGGCCGCGCACGAGGCGCGGGTTGACCGTGTACTGCACCTCCATCACATCGAGGTAGCCGCGCACGGCATCGAAGTGCGCCCGGCACTCGCCGCAGAGCGAATCCAGGATCACCGGCGCGGTATCCTTGATCGGCTGGCACGAGGGCACCTTGCAGTCCAGGATCCGAAGCGGGTTGGCATCCAGCCTGCGCTGGCAGTCGGGGCACAGCTCGGCCTGTCTGGGAAGGAGCGCTTCGCGCAGCTTGCGCCGGTACTCGGCGCGGCACGCCGCGTGGCCCACCGAGTTGATGGTCAGGCCCAGATCGGAGAGCTCGAGCGATGTGAAGAGCGCCAGCGCCATCTCCATCACCTCGGCGTCCACGGCCGGGTGGGGCGAGCCGAACCATTCCGCGCCGATCTGCGAGAACTGCCGCGAGCGGCCCTTCTGCGGCCGCTCGTAGCGGAACATCGGGCCGATGTAGTAGACGCGATCGCCGTCGCCGCGGCGCAGCAGGCCGTGCTCCAGCAGGGCCCGCGCCACTCCCGGCGTCCCTTCGGGGCGCAGCGTGAGCGATCGGCCGGCGCGATCCTCGAAGGTGTACATCTCCTTCGTCACCACGTCGGTGTCGGATCCCGTCGATTTCACGAACAGCTCGGTTGGCTCGAAGAGCGGCGTCCGGATCTCGCGGCCGCCGTAGCCCGCGAAGATGCGGTGCACGGCCTGCTCGATACGCTGCCAGATCTCGACCTCGCCGGGCAGGACATCCCTGGTCCCTTTGGCTGCTCTGAGCTCCACATGTCACCGGAAAAGAAGCGTGAGACTACCACAAAAGGCGCTCGGCCAAGATTTCGAGCGGCGTACTATAGTGGCGCGCCATGCGACGTGCGCTGTGCCCTCTCCTGATCGCGCTGACTCCGATCGCCTCGGCCGGCGCGGCACCCGCCGCGCGCGTCGAAACGGCCGTGCCGGGAACGGCAGCCCCCTTCCTCGCCGCCGGCGCGGCGTGGTATGCCGCCGCCAGCCGCACGGGAAGCGTATCGTTCTTCGCCGCCGGGACCGGGGCGCCGGCGGGCCAGATCGAGCTCAAGGAAGGGATCGCCGCCTGTCCCGTCGCCCTCGAAGATCGCCTCGCCGTCCCGCTCGCCGGCGGCGGCGTGGATCTGCTCAGCGCTCCCGATGGCCGCCTGGTGGCGCGCATCCCCACCGGGGCACAGGTACCGCACCTTGCCGTCTCGGCCGTCGGATTCCTGGTCGCCGAGCCCGAGGGAGCCGTATCGCTCATCGATCCCGCAACCGGCTCTGCGCGCTGGCGCACCCTCGTCGCGTCAGCGCCATCGGCTCCGCCCACGCTGTGCGGCACCCAGGTGCTGGTCGGCACCGCGCAGGGAGGCATGATCGCGCTGGCGCCGGATGACGGCCGGCTTCTCTGGTCGGAGCGCCTCGGCGGGCCCATCACCAGCCCCGTCACCTGCGACGGCAGGCGGGCGTGGGTCGGCTCCTCCGACAATCAGCTCCATGCGTTCAAGCCGGGCCGCAGGGGGCTGCGCCGCCTCTGGGCCTTCCACACCGGAGGCGATGTGCTCAGCCGGCCGATCATCCACCGCGAGGTGCTGCTGTTTTTCTCCTACGACACCTACCTCTACGCGCTCAAGGCGCGCAACGGCCATCTTTCCTGGAAGGCACGGCTGGGGCGGCGGCCCCAGGCCGAGAGCCTGATCTCGGGAGAGCTGCTGCTCGTGGCCCCGCTCAACGCGGAGCGGCTCGATATCTTCCGGGTGGCCGACGGCGCGCAGGCCGGTTCGCTGACCCTGCCGGCCGGCGTGGAGAGACTGGTCACTCCCCCCGTCGCGATGGGAGAGTCGTTCTTGATCGGCATCGCCCGCTACGGCGAGGAGTCGTCGCGCATCGCGCAGCTGGATCCGCGCGACCTGCTGGCTCCCACCGTGGCGTCACCGCCCTGAGGGCCTCCTGATCGCGGCGCAGAGGGCGTCGCCAACCTGGGATGTCCCCAGATCACCGCCCAGGTCCTTGGTGGTGCTGCCGGCCGCAAGGCAGGAAACCACCGCCTCCTCGATCAGGCGGCCCGCCTCCGGCACTCCGATGTGCTCCAGCATGAGCTGGCAGGTCAGGGCCGCTCCCATCGGATTGGCCAGGTTGCGCCCGGCGTACTTTGGTGCGGAGCCGTGGACCGGCTCGAACATGGAAACACCGGCCGGGTTGATGTTGCCCGAGGCCGCCATCCCGAGTCCCCCCTGAAGCTGCGCGCCGATGTCGGTGACAATGTCGCCGAACATGTTGCATGTGACGATGACTTCGAACTGCGCGGGATCTTTCACCATCTGCATCGACAGCGCGTCCACGTACATGTGCGACCCCTCGATGCCGGGCTGCTGCGCCGAGACCTCCTTCATGACGCGCTGCCACAGGTCGTGTCCGTAGGTCAGGACGTTGCTCTTGTCGCTCATGAGCACCCGGCGCCGCCCCGTGCGTCGCGCGTGATCGAATGCGTGGCGGATGATCCTCTCAACACCCTTGCGGGTGTTGACGTCCTCCTGGATGGCGATCTCGTCTGCGGTGTTCTTCTTGAAGATCCCGCCCATGCCGACGTAGAGCCCCTCCGTGTTCTCCCTGAACACGACGAAGTTCACGTCCGTCCGCGTGCGCCCCTTGAGAGGGCACAGGCGATCGTCGAGCAGCTTCACGGGCCGCATGTTGGCGTACAGATCGAGCTGGAAGCGCGTGCCCAGGAGGATGTCGGCGGCATGGCGCATGTCGGGGATGCGCGGGTCGCCGAACGCTCCCATGAAGATGGCGTCGTGCTGGCGGAACTCGTCCAGCCCGCCCGGCGGCATGCTCACTCCGGTGGCCAGGTACCGCTCGGCCCCATAGTCGTACTGGGTCAGGCGCAGGCGGATCGACAGGACCTCTTCGAGGGCGGCCAGCATCTTGACGGCCTCCCGCGTGACGTCGACGCCGATCCCGTCGCCGGGCACCACCGCGATGGTCTTTTCCGTCATGGCTTACTCCCGGGGACTCTCCTCGCGCCGAGGGCGTCGAGCCTGCGCTTCAGGCGCTCCGGATCGATCCGGTGGCGCGCCCAGGTGCGCCTGCCGGCGCGCACCACCGGGACACCGTCGCCGTAGCGCGCCGCGAGGCCCTCGTCCTCATCCACGTTCACCTTGGTGATCGTGACGTTGTAATCGCGGCTCAGTGCCCGCAGGGTGCTCTCGGCATCGTCGCACAGGCAGCAGCCCGGCCGCCCCAGCAGCTCCAGGCTCACGGCAACGGCGGCGGGCGCGCGGCGGCGGCGCGGCAGCACCGTCCACATCGCTCAGCTGCCGAGCGGCAGGAAGAACATGATGTAGGCGATGATGAGAGAGATCCCCACCATCGAGACGGCCAGCACGGCGCCGGTTCTCACCGCGTCACGCACCGTGTCGCGCGTCAGGGTGCCGAAGAAGGCTCCCACCAGGATCGAGAACCAGCACATGATCAGGAAGTGGCTGCCCATGTCACCTCTTGCGTCCGATCCCGATGTCGAACAGGTCCAGCAGCAGCAGGATATTCATCAGCCCCGCGGTCAGCAGGAAGGTGGTGCCGTACTCGTTGGTCACGGAGAGAATCCGGGCCCGCTTGAGGCTCAGGATCTCCTGGTAGGCCGGGTGGTCCGACTCGGGAGGGTTCACGAACAGAATCCTGCCGTAGCAGGCGTAGCGCCCGACCAGGTCCATCGGCCCCATGGCCGCGTTGGCCAGCGTCGCCAGGTAGGTCAGCGGCTGCTCCCGGTCGGCCAGGTAGACGCGTCCCTTCAGCAGCAGCCCGCCCGCAAAGGTCAGGGTGACGATCGCCAGGAAGACGAGGCCCTTGACCCGCTTTCCCATGTAGAGGTGCCCCGCCCCGGGCAGAAGCCACCCGAGCAGACACCCTACGGCGATACGGCCCATTCCCTGCATGCGGCAGCCCCTATTCCTTGACCACCCAGACCTTCACTGCACACGGGACTTCGGGATGGATGCGGATGGGAACGCTGTAGATCCCCAGCGACTTGATCGGCTCGTCGAGCAGGATCTTCCGCTTGTCCATGCTGAATCCTTCCTTCTGGAGAGCCTCGCCGATATCCGTGTTGGTGACGGAGCCATAGAGCACGTCGTTCTCCCCCACCTTGCGCACGATGGTGCAGGACACGGCCGCGATCTTCGCCGCAAGAGCCGCGGCTTCCTCGCGCTCCTGCACCGCGCGGACCTGCATGAGCTTGCGCTCCTTTTCGATCCGCTGGACATTCCCCTGGCTGTACTCGTAGGCGAGGCCCTGGGGCAGCAGGTAGTTGCGGCCGTATCCGGGCGACACCTTCACCACCTCGCCGCGCTTGCCGAGGTGCTCCACGTCTGTTCTCAGTATCAGCTGCATGGCGCTGCGTGCTCCTGTTTGTGCCTGTAGATGGCGCTCTGGGTTCAGTCGGTCGTGTAGGGCAGCAGCGCGACGTGCCTGGCCCGCTTGATAGCCCGCATCAGCCGGCGCTGGTGCATGGAGCAGGTCCCCGAGATCCTGCGGGGAAGCACCTTGCCGCGCTCCGGCGTGAAGCTCTGAAGCAGGCGGACGTCCTTGTAGTCGATTACTTCGACCTTCTCATCGCAGAACTTGCAGAACTTGCGGCGTCTGAAAAGGTACTTCTTCTTCGCGCCGCCGGGCTTGCTGCCCGGCCTGCCTCCCTGCCGCGATCCCCCCTGGGAGCTCCTGCGTCCCGACCCATGCTCCATCATGATCTTCCCTCTCCGCGATCCCGATCGCCGCGATCTCCCCTGCCGCCGCGGCGGCCCCGGCCACCATCGTCATCGCGATCGCCGTAGCGATCGCCGCCCCAGCCCTCGTCGTCCCGCCGGTCGTCACCCCGCTTCTCCCGCTCCGCGCGGCGCACCAGCTCGGCGGCCATGCGCGGATCGACCGACGTCGTCAGGTGCCGCAGCACGTGCTCATGGATGCGCAGCCGTCGCTCCAGCTCCTTCTGCGTGGAGCCTTCTCCTTCGTATTCCGAGACGACGTAGTACCCCTCCCAGTGGCGGCCGATCCGGTAGGCCAGTCGGCGCTTGCCCCACTTGTCGGTCTTGATCAGCGTGCCTTTGTTCTCGGGAATGACCGCGTCGAAGCCGCGGATCAGCTCGTCGACCTGCTCGTCGGCGAGCTGCGGCTGGACGATATACAGCGTTTCCAGTTTCGCCATCTGTCTCCTCCTGGACATTGATGGAGCCGGCCTGCCTCGTGATCAGGCGATCCGGGGCAGGCAAGGAGTCATTGAACCCTTCGACCTTTCACGTACTCTGACTTACTCTGTCTCCCGATTGTACTCGTTCATCGCCGCTGTCAGCCCCCTGGCCGCCAGCAGTTCCACTGCATCGGCGGCGCGTTCCACCATCCTGGCGGCCTCGGCCGCCTCCGCGCCCGTGAAGGGAGCCAGCACGCGGTCGGCCAGCTCTCCCTCATCCTTGCCGATTCCCAGCCTGATGCGCATCACATCGCGCGTCCCCAGCCGATCCAGGACCGACTGCACTCCGTTGTGCCCGCCGGCGCTGCCGCCGGCCCGGATCCTGATGCGGCCCAGCGGCAAGTCCGCGTCGTCGTAGACGAGCACGATCTCCCAGGCCTCGATCCCGCGGCGGCGCGCAACCGGTGCCACTGCATCACCCGACAGATTCATGAAGGTCTGCGGCTGCACCACCACCAGCTCTCTGTCCGCGAGGTGGACCTGCGTTACGACCGCTTCGTGCTGGACGCGGTCGGCCCCGCTGCGCCCGCGCCTGATCAGCTCGGCGGCGACCATGAATCCGACATTGTGGCGGGTCCCCTTGTACCGGGGGCCGGGATTGCCCAGCCCCACCACGATGCGGACCTCACGCTGAGGCGCCGGCACCTACTTCTTCTCGGGCTTGGCCGCTCCCTTCTTTTCCTCCTTCTTGGGGGCTGCTTCCGCCCCCTCGTCTCCTTCGACCTTGCCCTTCTTGATGACCTCGGGCTCGGCTGCCGCCTCGGCCACCGCCGCGCCTTCAGCCGCCACGGGCGCCGCCACTTCCTCGGCCATGGGCGCCACCACGGCGACCACGGCGGCGTGCGGGTCGGTCAGGATCTTGATCCCCGCGGGGGCCTTGAGATCGGAAACGCGGTAGCTCCGGTTGATCTCCAGCTCCGTGATGTCGATGTCGATCCTCTCGGGGATCTCCGCGGGGAGACACTCCACCTCGACTTCGCGCAGCGGGTGATCCAGGATCCCGCCCTGCAGCTTGACCCCCTTGGCGATGCCCACGGCGTGCACGGCCACCTGCACGCGGATCGCCTTGTCCATCTGGATCCGCATGAAGTCGGCGTGCACCAGCTTGTCGGTGACGGGGTCCAGGCGATGCTGCTTGATCATGACTTTCCCGGGCAGCACTCCCTGCGCGCCGATCTTGATGCTGAACAAGGTGTTTCCGCCGGTCTCGGAGTGGAGGATCGACTCCACGATGCGGGGATCCACGGTCAGCGACTGCGCCGCGTTGCCGCCGCCGTAGAGCACGGCCGGCAGCTTCCCCGCGCTGCGGAGCCGGCGGGAGGCGTTCTTTCCCAGGTCGGTCCTGGTTTCGGCTTCGATCATGATGTCCTTGGTCACAGGTCCCTCGATTCCCTAGATGAACAGACTGCTCACGGATGAGTTGTTGTGGATGCGGTAGATCGCTTCGCCGAGGAGCTCGGCCACGGAGAGCACCTCGATGCGGGCCTGCCCCGCCGCACCGGCCCGCAGCGGGATCGAGTCGGTGACGATGGTGCGCGAGAGGTTCGACTCGGCGAGCTTCTCGACGGCGGTGCCCGACAGCACCGCATGGGCGAAGCAGGCGTAGATCCCGCGCGCCCCGCCCTTGTGCAGGGCTCTGACGGTCTCGGAGAGCGTGGTGGCAGTATCGACGAGGTCGTCCACGATCAGGCAGTTCTTTTCGGCCACGTCGCCGATGAGATTCATCAGGCGGGCATGGCCGCTCTCGTCGCGCCGCTTGTCAACGATCGCCAGGGTGGCGTTGAGCCTCTTGGCGAATGCGCGCGCCCGCTCCACGCCCCCCGCGTCGGGCGACACGATGACCAGGTCCGGGATCCTGAGCTTTTCGAAGTAGTCCACGAAGACCGGCGCTGCGAAGAGGTGATCCACCGGGATGTCGAAGAACCCCTGGATGGCCGGCGCGTGCAGATCCATCGCCAGGATGCGCGTCGCGCCGGCGGCCACGATCAGATCGGCCACGAGCTTCGCCGAGATCGGCACGCGCGGCTTGTCCTTCCGATCCTGACGGGCGTAGCCGTAGTACGGGAGGACGGCCGTGACCCGGTTGGCCGAGGATCGCTTGAAGGCATCCAGCATGAGCAGCAGCTCCATGAGGTGCTCGTTGACCGGCGGGCAGTTGGACTGGATGATGAACACATCGGTGCCGCGCACGTTTTCCGTCACCTGGCAGTAGGTCTCGCCATCGGCGAACCGCTTGAGGGTGATCTGCCCCTCGGGCAGGTCCAGGTAACGGCAGATGGCCGTGGCGAGCGCCCGGTTCGAGCTGCCCGAGAAGATCTTGATGTCGCGGTCCATGGGTTTCATGACAGCAGACCCGGGGGTTTCATGACAGCAGACCCGGGGGTTTCATGACAGCAGACCCGGGGGGTTCATACCAGGAGCCCGTCTCGACACCGGGATTGTCCCGCCGGCGCGATGGCTGGGGCGGGAGGATTCGAACCTCCGGATGCTGGAACCAAAATCCAGTGTCTTACCACTTGACGACGCCCCAACTGAAAGCCGCTATCCTGCCAGGATATCCCTGGTCGATTCGGTGGGAATCATCGGCTCCTCGGCGTGGCCCATGATGCCCGGCTGATCACGGACTTCCTCGTACTTTGCGAGAATGCGCTCCTCGATGCGTCTCCGCGTCTCGTTGTTGAGCGGATGCGCGATGTCACGGAAGGTTCCGTTCTTGCGCTTCTTGCTCGGCATCGAGATGAACAGTCCGTTGTTGCCTTTGATGATCTTGATGTCGCTCACCACGAAGCAATCATCAAAGATGATCGAGACGAACGCTTTGAGCTTGTCCTCCTGGACCGGAAAGACCCTGACGTCGGTGATTTCCATGATCAGCGCTCCTCTGGGATGAATGCTTCAAGGTACGCAGCGGCCCCGCAGGGAGGCCCCATCGATCACTTCACTTCACGTCATGTCCGCGAGGGTTGCCACAGCCTTCGCCGGTATTCCTCTCTCGTCAGTGTGCCGCAGACAAACCCGGCCCCGCCCGCCTTGAACATGGCGGAGGCCAGCTTCTCGAGCCGCCCGCGGCCGCCCCTCCGGGGCGCAAAAAGACCGTAGACGGCCGAGCCGCTTCCCGTCATCGCCACGGCGACGGCGCCCTCGGCAAGCAGGCGCTCCTTGAGGCGCCGCAGCCCGGGAACCTTCGCGAAGGCGGTTTCCTCCAGATCGTTTTCCACATCAGGCGCAGAATCAGACTGCTCCGCCTTGGTGGGTGCCACTGCAACGACTGGATCCGTCGGGCCACGATGCGGCGCGGCCGGCAGGAAGCCCTTCATACTAGAGAGGTTCCGCTGCCTTGTCAACGATTCTGGAAGTGCCTCGTATACCTCCCGGGTGGACAGCGAGACCCCCGGCCAGAGCACCACGACGTCGCGCGGGGGGGGATCAGGAAGGCTGAAGACCTCGTCGCCGCGCCCCAGGGCGAGGCAGGTCCCGCCGTGGAGAAAGAAGGGGGCGTCCATCCCGAGCCGGGCGGCCATCGAGTGGACCACGCCGGGATCCATCTCCAGCCCCCAGAGCTTCTCGAGCACCCGCAGGGTCACCGCCGCGTTGCTGCTGGCGCCTCCGAGGCCGGAGCCGGGGGGGATGTTCTTGGTGAGCCGTATCCGCGCCCCCGTTCCGGGGTAGCGCTCGGACATGGCGCGCGCGGCCCTCAGGACGAGGTTTGATTCGTCGGCAGGAACGATGTACTCACCATTGACCTGCAGGGTGAGCAGGGCGGCCTCCTCCGCCCTGACTTCGTCGGCGAGATCCACCGCCTGGAGGGTGGTCCGCAGCTCGTGATAGCCGTCCGGCCTGCGCCCCATCACGCGCAGCCCCAGGTTGATCTTGGCAAACGAAAACGCCACGACTGACTTCGCCACTGTCGATTCCCGGCTGGAGGAGCTGTCGTTAGGGTGTCGGATCCAGAAGCACGGGTGCGGCGTCGCTTCCGCTCCTGAGGTCCAGCTTGCGCCAGCCTTCGGGGATCTCGAGTCGAAACGCTGCAGGATCGATACTTCCCGGCGCGGGATGTTCCACTTCGCGCAGCTGCAGGTCAAGCTGCTCGAAGGGGCCGGCCGGTGTTTCAGGGACCGCGACGACCAGATGGTCGCCCTTGCGATCGAGAGTCAGCGTCCGCACGAGGCCGTTGCCGGCGCGCACGGGCAGCACCGGCGCGCCCGTTTCGGCCTGCCTGATCAGGTCGATGAGGGTCGCGGTGTCCACGCCGATCCCGAGCAGCGCCTCCCAGGCCTCAGGGGCAGCATCCATCTCGAGATACTCCCGCTGCGCCGGGAACAGGACGCGCAGACGGCCGTTGTGCACCGCCAGCATGGCGCGCGTGCCGCCCACGGGTCCGGAGATGTCCACGCGCAGCCGGTCCGGGGCGACGGCCACCAGGGCTCCTTCGAACCGGGACTTCTTCCCGCCTGCCGTAATCCGTCCCTTCACCCAGGTCCGGATCGCCGGAGGCAGGGCCATCCGCGCGCGGATGGTCTCCGCGTTGGCCGCGCCGCGATCGATCGCTTCGGTCCACGCCTTCATCGCCTCGTCGCGGCGTCCCTGGGCACCGTAGAGATCTCCCAGGTGCTCGTGAACGGCCGCCTCCTCGGGCATCGCGGCGGCGGCGGCGCGCAGCGACTCCTCCGCCCCGGCATAGTCCCCCCTCTTGAACCGTGCCCAGCCCAGACTGTCGAGGTAGGCGCCGTTTGCCGGCTCCGCGATCAGCGCCTTCTGGATCATCTCGATCGCTTCATCGAGCTTTTCGCCGCGCTCGGCCAGCATGTAGCCGAGGTAGTTGAGGGCTTCGTCGTTGGCCGGGAGCGCCTCGATCGACTGGCGCAGGCGTTTGCGGGCGCAGTCGATCTCTCCGGCTCTCTCGCACCGGGCTCCCGCGGAAAGATAGACATCGGAGACGAGGCCGGTGCGGCGCTCGGGTTCCTTGACTACGGCCAGGCGCGTGGACAGAAGCAGGGCAGCCTCGGCGTCCTTTGCCTGCGTCAGGAGGGCCTCGCTCTCAACCAGCACGAAGCGCACGTCCGCCGGCCGCGCGGCTCCGGCCCGCGCCGCCAGCGAGGCGGCCTCCGGGGCCCGGCCGGCATCAATCAGCCCGCGGGCCCATCGCAGCTGCGCTTCCGCCCGCTCCGGCTCGGAGAAATCAAGGGGCCTGGCTTCCATCCCGGCCGCGCCTTCCTCGAACAGCTTCACGGCCTCGGCCTGATTGCCCAGCTTCTGCTGCAGCCGCGCCATGGCGAGACTGGCGCGCGGGGCCACCGGCGAGCCCTGCCGGAGCGGGGCGAGCGTCTCGAGCGCGGCGCGCGTCTCGCCGGCTGCCTCCTGGGTCTCGGCAAGCGCGAAGCGGATCCCCACGCTGCGGGGGGCGCGCTCCAGCGAGCGCGTCAGCAGATCCACGGCCTCGGCCGGACGTTTCACGTCGACAAGCGCCCTGGCAGCGAGCGCCGCTCCTTCCTCGGAGGCGGGATCGATCTGCAGATGGCGGCGCAGCGAGGCAATTCCCTCTTCCATGCGGCCCGAAGCAAGCTGCAGCCGCGCCAGATTGATCCAGCTTTCCGCGTCGGCCGGATTCGCCGTCACCAGCTCGCGGTAGGCCTTCTCCGCCTGACCGGAGATCTCGGGCGCCGCGCCCTGGCGGCTGGCCTGGGACAGCAGGGCCGCCGCCAGCAGCTCCTGGGCCGGCGGCCAGGCGGGCGACAGATCCAGCGCGCGCCTGGCTGCCTCGGCGGCACCTTCCGGATCGTTCAGGTCCAGGTAGAGCCGGGCCACCTCGAGAGCCAGCTCGGAAGAGTTGGGATCCGACGCGGCGGCGTTTTTCATGTGCTCGATCGCCGCGCCGAAGTCATGCCTGTGGAGGGCCTGCCGGGACAGGCAGTAGTCGAAGTAGGCGTCGGCTTTGACAGCGTCGGGGGCCCTGTCCGAGCCGGGGGCTTCGGTGGGCGCCGCCGCCGCGAACCCCGGGGCCGGCAGGCACACCGCCGCACTCAGGGCGATGCTCACAGCGATGGCGGAGCGCATCAGCCGATCCCGGAACCGGGTTTGTAGCCGCGGAGGAACTCCACTGCCTTGGTGAGCTGCGCGCCCAGCCGGTCCGGGTAGGGTCCCTCGGTGCCTGCGGCCACAACCGTGTCTGGCGTGAGCCCTTTGCCGTGCCAGGTGGTGCCGGCCGGAGAAACGTACTTGCGCACGGAGAGCTTCAGCCAGGCGCCGTTGCGCAGCGGGATCAGCTCCTGCTCGGCCCCCACGCCGAAGGAGCCCTCACCGATGAGCGCGGCGGGCCGCCCTTCCTTCACCGCCTCGGCGAACAGCTCCGCTGCCTCGGCCGTGGAGCCGTTGATCAGCACCGCAACGATCCCGTCCCAGGATGCCTTCGCGCGCCCGCTGTGGACCTCTTCGGCGACTTCCTCCCGCGCCTTGAGCCGGGCCACCACCGTGTCGCCCACGAACAGCCCCGCGGCGCGCGCGGCCTCCTCCATGGTGCCCCAGGCGTTGCCGCGCAGGTCGATCAGCAGGCGCCCCAGGCGGGGCCCATCGGGTTTGTCCAGCAGCGAGGCGATCTCGGAGGCCGTTCCGGGCCTGAAGTGCGGCACCCTCAGGACGCCGATCCCTTCCTTGGCATCGATCACGGTCAGGGTGGCGGACTCGCGCGCAGGCTCCCGTCTTTCGACGCTCGCTTCCAGCTTGTGCGGCTCCTCCCTGCGCAGCAGGGTGAGGGCGACGGCACTGCCCGACTCGCCGGCAAGGGCGGCTTCCGCCTGGAGCAGCGTCATCTCGCGGGTGGACTGATCGCCGATCCGCCGGAGCTGATCTCCGGGGGTGATCCCGCGGGCTTCCGCGTCGGATCCCTTCCTCACCGCCACAATGGTGAGCACACCTTCGCGGCGCAGCACGCGCAGTCCGGTGTCGGCCTTCGGCCCCGCGGAGGGGGAAGCCGAGCGGGCCGCCAGGTACTGAGCATGCTCCTCCGAGGTCAGGTACTCGCTGAACGGATCCAGCTCGGACAGCAGCCCTGTGTAGGCCCCCTTCATGAGTGAGTCGGTGCTGACCTCGTCCACATACGAAGACCGGATCAGTGTGAGCGCTTCGTTGAACAGCTTCAGGTATGTGTAGGTCCCCTCGAGCGCGAGGTTCCTGGTAAAGACCATTCCCGCAAGAAAGACTGCCGCAAAGCCCACGCTCAGCCCGAGCGCCAGCCCCCGCAACCGTCTCCGCATCAGCTCAACCCTCCCGCCGGTGTTGTGTGCTCTTCTTCAGCCAGTGCATCGGATCAACAGCCTTGCCCTCCCGCCGGAGCTCAAAATAGACCGTGGGCTCACCACCGTCGGGACCGAACTGGCCACAGCTTCCCAGGATGTCGTCCTGCGCCACCACCTGGCCTTCCTCCACGTTGAGAACCGCCGCCCGCGCATATACGGTCAGCTGCCCGCCGCCATGATCCAGCAGGATCGTGTTGCCGAAGCCGGGGAATCTCCGCGCAAAGACAACCTGCCCCGCCAGCACCGCGCGGATCGGGGAATGAGGCGCGGCCTGGATGTCGATGCCGGGGTGCGGCGTTTTGGTTCCGAACCGCGGGTGGACCCGATCGCCGAACCCCTCGACCACCTGTCCTTCGACGGGCCAGGCCAGGGCTCCCCTCAGGCGGCTGACATCCATCTGCGGCATCGCACTGAGATCCTGCGTGCCCGCCACGATGGCCGCCTCGAGCTGCTCGGCCGCCGCCGTCATCTCGGCGATCGCCTCCAGATGCGTCTCCTTCTGCCCGCGTATGCCCGCCACCAGCTCGGCGGCGCGGGATCGCGAGGCCTCGAGATCCGCGGCGCGGGCGATCTCACGCTGCTCGAGCGCGGCGATCCCGCTGATCTCCGCGCGCAGGTTTTTTTCATGGGCCTCCACCACCGCGCGCGACCGGCGCAGATCATCCACGGCGACGGACTGGCGCGCGGCCAGGGCATCCAGATAGGTCATGCCGCGGATCAGCTCCCCGGGATCGTCCATCGCCAGGAGCCAGGCCATCTCTTCGGAGCGGCCCATCATGTACATCTCGCGCAGCTGCCGCGCGAGGCGATCTTCGCCAAGACGGGCCTCCTCGCGGCTACGGGACGCTTCGTGCTGGGTTCTCAGATGGCTCGCGCCCAGACGCGCCTTCTCCAGCCTGACGCGGTCCAGCTCGCGCGCGCTGAGCTCCGATTCCACATGACAGCTGTCCAGATCGTTGAGCAGGCCCCGCTCGCGCTTCTGCAGCGAGTCGAGAGTCTCCCGCAGGTCGCCGATCTCGCGCACCAGCGCATCGAACTGGCGCTGCGCGGCAGCCTCTCCCACCGGCGCGGCGGGCTCCGCGGCGGCGGCTGCGGCGAGTGCGAGAGCTCCGAGGGTGAGGCTCATAGCAGCGGCTTTCCATCGACATCGGTGGGGATGCTGATCTTCAAGGCGGAGAGCACCGTGGGGAGCAGGTCCACGATGTGCGGGTCGGTGCGGGCCATGGGGCGGTTCATGAAGAGAATCCCCTTGACGAGCGACGGATCCAGCGAGCAGTGGTCCCCGCTCCAGGCCTTGAGGTTGTCCTCGTAGATATGGCGCGGAACCTGGCCCAGCGCCGTCTGCCAGCCGATCCGGTATCCCAGATTGTTGCCGACCCGGAGATCCGGGATCAGCGTCGGATCAAAGGAAGAGTAGATCTCCTCGCGCCGGTAGACCTTCTGCACCGGCCGCTCTCCGGTTGCCGGATCCACCGATCGCTCCAGGCCCGCGATGAGCGCGTCGCGCGTCTGCTCGTACTCCGCCCCCGGCTGGACCGAGCCGTTCCTCTCCCGCCCGGCGAGATTGATATAGATCCCGCCCAACCCCATCGCGTAGGCTTTTGTGCGGGACCAGTCGACTTTTTCGAAGAACTGGCGCGTCTCGAACAGATCCTCGAGTGTCTTTGTCTCGCCGGCATCTCCCACGAGCGCCATGTAGCCGTTGTCCACCAGCCAGGAGTTGTAGTTCATCCCCTTCCGGAACGACGCGAAGCCGTGATCCGACAGCACGATGAACAGCGCGTCTGGTCCCGCCAGCTCCCGCGCCCGGCCCACGATGGTGTCCATTCTCTGGTAGGCCTGGAGCATCGCCCCGCGCATGGCCGCCACGTGGGCGGAGTCGTTGAGCGGATCGTGGAACGGATGCGTGTCGTCCATGTAGTGCCACATCATGTGACCGATCCGATCGGTGAAATCGAACACCTGGACGTAGAGCCGGTCCTTGCTGGTGCTGAGCTGCTCTTCCATCATCCGCTCGAAGAGATCCACGGTGAAGTTCATGTCCTCGATGAAGAAGTCGTCGCTGACCAGCCCGGCCGGAAGAGTCCAGGTGTCCTCGACCCAGCCCAGAGTCTTGTAGAACCCCAGCTTTCCCTGCAGGGCGCCCGCAAAGGAAGTGGGCCATGAGAAGGGAATAGGCTGGCACTCGGGATGGAAGCTCAGGGGTGACAGGTAGATCCTCAAGTCGGGGCGGGTGGCCACGACCTTCCAGCGCGCAATGCCGGTCAGCGGCTGCGCCGCATCCACCAGCCAGTTGACGGGGAACTTGATCACGTTCCAGTCGGACCACTCTCCCGCACGCACCGTCTGGCTGTGTCCCTGCAGCTCGATCTGCACCGACGAGCCGTCCTCGGCCACCGTGAAGGTGACCGGCACGTCGAGCCGGCGGGCGATGCCGCGCTCCTCGAGCTCGCGCTTCATTTCTGCTTCGGCGCGCTTCGCCTCGGCCCCCTTGAGCCCCGCCCTGGCATCATCGACCGGGTATTGATAGAAGGGATAGTTGATCGGGCCGAGGATGGCGCTCTTGAGAGAGCCGCTCCGCCCGGGCAGATTGATCACTTCGACCGAAAACTCGTTGTCGGTCACCTTGAACCCCGGCTCCGAGGTATAGAAGGAAGGGGTGCCGACGCGTCCCCGCATGTCCGGCACTCCAAGACCGCTCAGGACCTGTCCGTTCGGCACCTGGGTCGCCGGAAAGTTCTGCGGCACGCGGATGACCTGGGTCGGCTCGCCCTGCGCCGCGACCAGCTCCCACAGAGTGGTCCCCTGCCTGTTGTTGTGCGCCCAGGGGAGGCGCTGGGGCAGGTAGTCGCTGGCGATCACGTGCGCTCCGGCTCCCGCCGCAACCCCTGCCACCACCCCCGCAATGGCCGCGCCCAGGCGCCTCACCTTGAACAGGAGCAGCGCGCCGGTCAGGAGCACAAAGACGCCGACCGCGGCGATCAGCGCCAGCCGCAGAGCGTTGCGGGGACCCCACAGGAACGGCCTGCTGGTCTCGGTGGTGAAGGCCAGCGTGGGCAGATACGACCCGGCCTCCTGCCGCTTGAGAAAATCGAAGATGCCGGTCTTTCCCGGGTTCTTTCCGGTCGCGAATGCCGACCAGGACACCGGCGTCTGCGGCGGATTGGTGGGCATGAGCGGAGAGTACCCCCCGTCCTGACGCAGCTTCTGCAAGTGCGGGAGATTCCCTTCCCCCATGTACCTTTCGACGAGCCGCGCGTCGGCGCCGTCAAAGCCGATGATCACCACGCGGGCGTACTCCGCCGCCCGGCTCTGAAGCGTGCTGCTGAATCCCACCGCCGCCACTGCGAGCAGGGCGGCTGCGGGGAAACGGGGCGATCTCATGCGGCTCTCCGGGGTCCGGCGCGGGCGCGCAGGGCGCTGGCCAGTATAAGGCACTGGATCGAGACCAGCAAACCAAGTCACTGAAGCGTCAGAAGATGGAAGCCGCCCGGGTCATGTGCCGGCACCCGGGGAAACCGCGGGTGGAAAGCCCAGCACCGCCGCGATCGCCTCCGGGCTGACCTGACCGGCGCGCAGGATCGTGGGACGGGAAGCGGTGAGATCCAGAAGCGTGCTGGGACGGCCTCCCGGGGCCGGTCCGGCATCGATGATCATGTCCAGCCTGGCCGCCACTTCGGGATCGATCGCCTCGGTGGAGGCGGCCGGCGCCCTGCCCGAGCGGTTGGCGCTGGTTGAGGTGATCGTCCCGCCGGCCATCGCCGAGAGCAGCCGGGCCACGGGATGTGATGAAACACGCACCGCCACGCTGGCGCGGCCCGCCACCGCGGGGCAGCGGGCGACGGAGCCTCCGACAGGCAGCACCAGCGACAGCGGCCCGGGCCAGAAGGCCAGCGCCAGTCGCCGCTTCCAGTCGCCGATGACGCCGCCGGCGTCGCACACGTCCGCGGCGGCATCGGTGGAGGCTGCAAGAAGGATCAGCCCCCGCTCGGCGCCACGCTCTTTGGCCGCCAGCAGCCGGGCAACCGCCGCAGCGTTCCACGGATCCACTCCCAGCCCGTACAGTGTCTCGGTGGGATAGGCGATGAGCCCGCCTTGTCGTAAGATCGCGCGCGCCGGGAGCAGGCCGGCCGGGTCGACGCGCAGCGGATCCAGGCGCAGCAGTGCCGGCACCGCGCCGCCCGTGCGATCGCTGTTGTGCTGACTCATGGTGCGATCAGTCATGACGACCACATCTCTGGGCCGGACCCACCCTCTGGTGTCGCGCCTGCGGCGCCTGTCGCGATCCGCCGAGGCGCGCGAAGCCGAGCGGGTCATCCTGCTCGAAGGGATCCATCTGGCCGAGGCGGCGCTGGACTGCGGGATGTCGATGATCGAGACCCTCGTCAGTCCCAAGCTGCGGCGCGACGCAGCGGGAAGCCGGCTGCTGGAAAAGATTGGCTCCGCAGGCGTGGAGCCGCGCCTGGTCTCCGATCAGGTGATGGAGTCGCTGCACGACGCCGCGTCGCATCAGGGGATCCTGATCCTCGCGTCCCGGCCCCGCCACCAGCCGGAGGCGATGCTGGACAGCGCGCCGGCGCGCGGCCTGATCCTTCTCACATGCGGCGTGCAGGATCCGGGAAACGCCGGCGCCCTGGTCCGGCTGGCTGACGCGTGCGGTGGCTCGGCCGTCGTGGCGGCGGAGGGAGCCGATCCCTTCAGCCAGAAGGCGCTGCGCGCGGCAGCCGGCTCCACGCTGCGGCTCCCCGTGGCGCGCCTCGATGGCCAGGCGGCGCTGCGGCGCTGGCTGGCGCAGGCAGCGGGGCGGGGCTTTTGCATCGGAGGTGCCGTGCCGCGGGGCGGAACGCCATACCGCTCGGCCCTCTGGAGCGCGCCGATGATCCTCGCCGTGGGCTCGGAAGGCGGCGGCCTGCCTGACGCGGTGGAGCGCGCCCTCACACTGCGGCTGACGATCCCGGTCCATCCTCGAGTGGAGTCGCTCAATGTGGCGACGGCGGCGGCGATACTGATGTTCGAGGCGTCCCATCGTCTGGGTCTGCTCTGATCTGACAGCCACCGCGTGACTCAGGTCTCTTCAGCCACGCCTGCACGACGCGCCGGCGCCTCCGCGCGCGCGGCATGGCGGTGTGGTCTGCCCGATTTCTCCAGGGGCAGCGTGAACCAGAAGCTGCTGCCCTTCCCTTCTTCGGATGCGACCCGGATGGCGCCGCCGTGCTGGGCGAGGATGTCGCGCACGATCGACAGCCCGATCCCGGAGCCCTCGGCGCCGGGCTGTCCCGCCTGGAAATGCCGATCGAAGATGCGCTCCTGCACCGCGCGCGACATCCCGATCCCGGTGTCGCGGACCTCCACGCGCGCCACGCCGCGCCGGCCGCGCTCGGCTTCGAGCGACACCTCGCCTCCGTCCCGGTTGTACCTGATGGCGTTGGTCAGCAGATTCAGCAGGACCTGCAGGACTTTGTCCCGATCGGCCTTCACCATCAGATCTCCCGGAGGCATCACCAGGCGCAGGGCGATTCTCCTGTCGCGGGCTTTCTCCCGCACCAGATCAACCGCCTCTTCCGCAAGCGGCCCGAGCGGGAAGCTCGAGAGCTGAAGGGGCGCGATCTCCCCCGCGCGGCGCGCGAAGGCGAGCAGGTTGTCGATCATCCCGATGAGGCGGTTGATGTTCCGCAACGCCACTTCGAGGCCGCGGGCCTGCTCCGGAGTCACCGCTCCGAGACTTCCCTTCAGGATCATCTCGGTGAAGCCCTTGATGGAAACCAGCGGCGTCTGCAGCTCGTGGCTGACATTGGCCAGAAGGCTCGACTTCATCTCATCGAGCACCTTGAGATCCTTGTTGAGGCGGCCCAGCTCGGCCATCCGGCGCTCCAGCCCTTCGTTGGCCAGGCGGAGATCGTCGTGCAGCCGCGCGAGCTCCTCGCGCGCGTGACGCGCCTGCTCGGCTTCGAGGCGCATCGCCGCTTCAGCCCGTGTCCGGGCGGTGACGTCACGGAAGGTGCAGATCCGGCCGAGAGTCCCTCCGGTCTCGTCGCGCAGCGGGCAGGTGAACCGCTCCAGGACACGGTCAGCCGGCTGCGCCAGGGTGATGAGATCGACCCGCAGAGCCGATTCATCGGCCAGCAGGGCCGTCAGCAGCCGTTCGTCATCCTCTGGATAGGCATGCAAAGGGCGCATGTGAGTCCACAGGTCCTGGAACGGTTTGCCGACGAAGCTGGTGGCGTCCATGGCGTAGAGTGCGCAGAACGCGGCGCTGGCCAGCATGACGCGCGAACCCGCCGCCGCCGGGCCCAGGACCAGCACTCCGTCGGCGGTGGCGCCCAGGGCCGCATCGAGCCGGGCGATGCGATCGGCCGCCCCCCGCGTGGCGCGCAGGTCACGGCTGATGTCGCGCAGGCCGATCAGCACCTCGCGCGGCCCCCGCCCCTCACCGCTGGCGATGCCGCGCGCCCGCGCCGCGACCTCCAGCGGCTCCTGCGAGCCGGCGCGCAGCAGACGGAGTCCGAACTCCGCCGTCTCCGTCTCGCCCGACTCCACGGCGCCCAGTATTTCGATCACCGGGAGCAGATCCTCCGCGGCGATCAGGTTCTTGATCGACATCCCCACGAGGCGCTCTCCGGGCAGTCCCACCAGGTGGCCGGCCGGGCCGCCCGCGCGCCGGATCTTCCCTTCCCGCAGCACGAGCACCGCGTCATGCACGACGGCGGCATGCTCGGCCGCATCCACGATCCCTCCCGAGCGCCGCGGAGCGACTCCCTTCACCTCGATGCCGATCACATACGGGGCGCCGGCCCGGGCCGCGCCAGGCAGGCGGCAGATGTGCAGGTCCGCATCGAGGAGGTCGTCCGTGTGCGTGCGCAGGCGCGCCGCCACCCTGGCCGTCTCCGACTCGGGCATCGAGGCAAGGAGCGCCCGCAGCACGCCCGCATTGGGCGACTCCAGCAGCTCGTCACAGCGCATGTCTTCGATCTGCGCGACGGTGAGCCCGAACAGCGCGGCGGCCCCGGTGGAGGCCGAGCGGATCCTCCCCTCGAGGTCCAGCATGATCGAGATCGTTCCACCGGCCGGCATCTACATCCCCGCATGCCCGCGCGCGCCGCGCGCGGCGGGAAGCTGGCGGCTGGGCGGTGCGAACAGAAACCCCTGCGCGTGGCCCGCGCCGCACGCGCGGATCGCCTCGAGCTCCGCGTGCGTCTCGATCCCTTCCACGATGACCGTCACGCAGAGCTGGCCGGCCGCGTGGCAGAGCGAGTGCAGCATCTCCTGTTTGATCATGTTGTGCTCGATGTTGCGGATGAGCGAGTCGTCGATCTTGATGAAGTCCGGGCGCATCTCGATGATCCCTTCGAGACTTCCCACCCTCCGCCCGACGTCGTCGATGGAGAGCATGAAGCCGCGCGCCCGCAGCTCCGCAACCTCCGCGCCCAGCGCCTCCACCTCTCCGGACGGAGATCGGTCGGCGATCTCGAGGACGACATCATGGCACGCGATGGAGTGGCCTTCCGGAAAATCGGCCAGAAGCCCCTCACGGAACCCGGGGTCGCTCAGGGAGGCGGGAAGGGCGTTGAGAAACAGCTTGGTTCCCGGGGGAAGCATCCGGGCATGCGCCAGCGCCGAGCGCCGGCAGATCAGATCCAGCTCGCGCGACATGCCGATCTCGTGCGAGTACTCGAAGAGGATCCCGGGCGTCTCGAACATCGAGTCGGCGGGGCCGCGCGTGAAAGCCTCGAATCCGATCACTTCGTCGGTATCGAGGCGTACGATCGGCTGGTAGAGCGTCTCGATGGCGCGGTCGAGAATGATCCGCTTGAGCTCGGCGTGCTCGCGGCCGCGCTCCTGGGCCTCGCCCTGCATGCCTGCCACGCGCGCTTCGTCGATGGCGCGGTAGATCTGGCGCTCGAGCCGGTGGAACGGGTGCTCGGTGAGCACCGACAGGCCGATCTGAACGGCCGGACGCGGCGTCATGTTGCGGAAGTCGGCCAGCGCGAAGAGATCGGCGAGACGATCGCTGAGCTTGCGGGCGGCCAGCGCCAGGGCCTGACCGCCGGCCGCCTCACGCTGGGTCAGCGGGGCGAACACCAGCATGTGCCCCGCGCTGACTCCCGACTGGCTCAGGATCGACTCGGGCGACAGCCCGGCGCCGATCAGCCCGCGCACCTCCTCGGCCACCAGCCGGAGCAGGCGGTCCAGGACCTGCCAGCCGTAGACCGTCTCGACCCGCCCGAGCGGATCGACCTCCACGCTGAGGATTCCGACGGCGGGGGCCCGGTGCAGGAACGCCCGCGCCGTTTCGATGACGGCCGCCGCCGACAGGAGGTCCGTGTTGGGATCGTAGAGGGCGCCCTTGAGCCGGAGGTACTCGCTCCTGAGCGATGCGTCCGGGACGGGGCCTTCGCCCTCCCCGTGCCGCGATGCGCCGCGGCGCGAGGTCACCGCGCCCCCACCCCGTCGAGCTCGGCCCCTCTCAGAATCCGCTCCACGCGCGCCAGGAGCTCATCCATGGAGAACGGCTTGGTGATGTAGTCCTGCGCGCCGTATTTCAGGGCGCGGACTTTTTCCCGGAGGTCGAACAGGATGGTGAACATGGCGACGGGGATGCCGCGGGTCGCCTCCTCCAGGCGCAGGAGCCGCAGCGTCTCCCACCCGTCCATGCGCGGCATCTCTATGTCCAGCAGGATCAGGTCGGGGCCCAGGGCGCGGGCGGTCTCGAGAGCTTCCACGCCGTTGGCGGCGGTGGCGACCTCATGTCCCCCCTTGCGCAGGACAAGGGCGGTGGTCATGAGGATGTCTTCCTGATCGTCCACAACCAGAATGCGGCCGGCCATGCGGGTTGTTCCTCTCCGATCCTGGGATCAGCCCTGAAGCACTCTCTGCAGAGCCCGCCGATGAGCGTCGGCCATCTCGACGAAGCGCAGGCCGACGCCGGGGAGCAAATCCCCGTCCTTGCGGTCCACCCGCCTGACCACTTCGCAGACGGCGCTCAGATCCTGGATGCCGCCGCCGGCGATGTGGATCTCGATCCGCTCGCCGCGCGGCAGGGTCCGTCCGGTGCGCAGGAAGAGCCCGGTCAGGCTGATGTCCTTGGTGCTGGCGCTGAACGCGGTCCCCTTGCGGCGGCAGCGCGCCTTCCAGGAAACCGCCCGCCGCTGGACCTGCCGCCCCGGCATCTTCAGGTGCTGTTCGAGCACCTGATTGAGCCGCGCGGCCAGCTCCTGGCCGGCGTCGCGTCCGGCGCGGCGCGGCGCCGAAACCAGCAGGACCGGGCCGCCGCGGCGGCCCGAGGCTTCCTCGATGAGGCCCGACGCCTCGCCGTTGCGGGATTCGGAGAAATCCACCACGACCACCGGGACATCGGAGAGCGCGCGGCTGGAGCAGAGCGCGCGCAGCGGCTCGAGAGCGCCAGACTTGCCCGCAGCGTAGAGGATCATGTCGGGAGGATTCGGCCGCGCGCGCGCGACGAGCTCCCGGGCGGGCGCCTTGAGCAGGCGGCACTTTTCGCGCTTCAGGGCCGTGCGCTCCGCCGCCTTGAACAAGCGCGTGTCGTCTGTCAAGAGCACGGTGGTCGCTGGGGGGCTCGCCATGGCCGCGGCGAGGGTATCACAGGCCCCGGTTCAATTGGAATCCCACGGCAGGACGGGAGGTCAGGGCCGGGGGTCTAGGAAGCCTGGCGGGCCGCGGAGGGATCGAGCGGTATCCCCAGCCGCTTCATCTTCTCGATGAGGGTCGTGCGCTTGATGTGGAGCAGGCGGGCCGCGCGGGTCTTGACCCATCCCGAGCTGTGCAGCGCCTGCAGCACGAGACGCCCCTCGAAGTCCGAGACGGCCTCGTCCAGGTAGAACCCGTCCGCGGGGACCTGGACGGCGGCGTCCGGCCGGCCTGTCCCGGCACGGATCTCCTCGGGCAGGGAATCCACGTCGAGCAGGGTGCGATCGGCGCACAGCGCCACGGCCCTCTCAACCACGTTTTCGAGCTGCCTGATGTTGCCCGGCCAGGCGTGGCTCATCAGCAGCCTCATCGCCGCAGGGCTGAACGAGGGGGCGGGGCGGCCCGATTCGTGGCTGAGCCGTTCCAGGAAGTGCGCCACCAGCAGCGGGATGTCGGCCTGGCGGCGGGACAGCGGCGGCAGCTCGATGTGGATGACGTTGAGTCGATAGAAGAGGTCCTTGCGCAGGCGGCTCTCGTCCATCATCACCCGCAGGTCGGTATTGGTGGCGGCGATGATGCGCACATCCACGGCGATCCGGCGCGTCCCGCCCAGCGGCGTGACCTCCCGCTCCTGAAGGACCCGCAGCAGCTTGACCTGCAGGTTCTGGCTCATCGTGCCGATCTCGTCCAGAAAGAGCGTCCCCTGCTGGGCCAGCTCGAAGCGGCCCATGCGGTCCGAGATCGCGTCGGTGAACGCCCCCTTGACGTGCCCGAACAGCTCGTCCTCGAGCAGAGAGTCGGAGAGCGCGCCGCAGTTGACGCTGACGAAGGGGCCGGAGCTGCGATCGCCGCGGCAATGGAGCGCGCGGGCGATCAGCTCCTTGCCGGTGCCGCTCTCGCCGGTGATCAGCACGGTGCTGCGCGTGGCGGCGACGCGATCGATCAGATCGAAGATGCCGCGCATCTCGGGGGTGTCACCGACGATGCCGTCGGAGGTGTAGCGCTTCTCGATGAGCGACTTCAGGCTGCGGTTCTCGCGGCGCAGGGTGGTGTTCTCGCGGCGCAGGCGCCGGCTCTCGCGGGCCTGGGTCAGGATGATCTCCAGATCGGACAGGCTGCGGAACGGCTTGGCCAGGTAGTCGAAGGCGCCCAGCTTGAAGGCCTCGCGCGCCACCTGCTCGGAGCCCTCCCCCGTGATCAGCACGAAGGCCGTCTCGGGAGAGATCGCCGAGGCCTCGCGGAGCACCTCGATGCCGTCGGCCAGTGGCATCTGGTAGTCCACGAACGCCACGTCCCAGGTTCCTTCACGCAGCGCGGCCATCGCTTCGGCGCCGTCGGCGCGCGTCTCCACCCGGCAGCCCAGCGAGACGAAGGCCTCGCGCAGCGTCTCGCGGATCGAGGCGTCGTCATCCGCGATCAGGATATGAGCGTCCAGGAAACCTCCATGTCTGCAGCCGCGGCAGTTACGGTTCCGCCGAGCCGCCGTCCAGATGCGCCTCGATCGTCATGAGCGGGACGTGCAGCTCGGAGCCCTCCTGGCCCTGGCGCGCCAGAACGTACCCCCTGGCGGCATCCTCCCCTTCGTAGAAGCTCTTGAGCAACAGGTTGGACTGCAGGGCGATCCGATCGCGCAGCGCGGAGGTCTTCTCCGCTTCTCCGGGCAGCAGAGCCTTGAGCACGTTGTCGCCCGCCATCCAGACCGAGGCGTGGCCCGCATCGGCCCGGACGATCACCTCCACGGTCTGGCGCACACCCTCGAGCGCCTCGTGGAACCTGAACTCGCCGTACTTCTGCCTGAAGGTCGTCAGCGCGCGGGCATCGAAGGAGATCGTCAGGATCGCGAACGGCTCCCCGCGGCGCCTGAGCTCTTCGACTTCGGCGTCGAATCCGCCCGCTCCACGAGAGCGCTCGCCGCGATCCAGCAGACGCTCGATCACCCGCTCCAGCTCGGCCGTGGAGAAGGGCTTGGTGAGATACTCGTCCGCGCCGCAGTCCTTGCCCCAGAGCTTGTCTTCCCGGTGCCCCTTGGCCGTTAGAAAGACCACGGGCAGGCGTGAGAACCTGGGATCGGACTTGATCTTGCGGCAGACCTGGAAGCCGTTCTGCCGGGGCATCATGACATCGAGCACCACCACGTCGGGCTCCTCCCGCTCGATGAGGTGCAGAGCCTCTTCGCCATCCCGCGCGGAGAGCACCCGGTAGCCCAGATACTCGAAGTTGAGCTGCAGCACGCTGCGGATGTTTTCTGAATCATCCACGATCAGGATCTTGCCGTTATTCACTGAGCCCCGCCGTTGACGCCTGCGCGGCGTCGAGATTCTGCGCTTTGGTCCGATCCAGGACGTCGTTGACCCTCTGCACACCTTCTTCAATGATTCCCAGGAGCCGGCGCTGCGGAGGTGCGGGGGCCCCCATCCTGCCCGAGAGCAGCAGCTCCGCGGCTCCCTTGATCGAGGTGAGCGGGCTGCGGATGTCGTGACGCACCTGCGAGAGGACCTTGTGCAGCGCCACGGAGGCGGTGAGCGGCTGCGTGATCGGAGTCAGCTCGACCACCCAGGCCCCCTGGAGCTTTCCGGTGGGATGCGGCGTGGCGATCATCCAGTAGTACTGGGAGGTCCCGGCCTCATCGGTGCTGATCACCAGCTCTTCGCTGCGCCGGCCCTCCTGCCTTGCCGCCGCGCAGCGTGCCGCCACCTCCGCCACAAGCGGCGCTTCGTCGGCGAGGGAGTCTCCCACCAGAGCGCAGCCCATCAGATCCCTGCCAAAGAGGCGCGCCACTCCGGCGCTGGCAGCCACCACGGTCGCATCGGCGTCGAGCAGGAGGCTCGCCGCCGAAAGTCCATCGAGCAGGATCAAACCTGTGTTGTCCAGAATCGGCTCCCTTCCCACCCGCTTCGGGCGCCCCTCTGCCGGCGCCAAGTGCCCTGATTCCAACGGATCGGCCCGTTACCACGAATACGACGAACGCCGGGCGCCGCCCAATGTCGGCCCGGGAGGGGGCCGCGTCAAGGAAACGGCGGGCCGAATCTCGATACAAAGATGGTAAGTTCCCGCCCACACGGAGCGCCGAGGCCCATGCCCGAGTTCATCTACGTCATGAAAGACCTGCGCAAGGTGGTCCCGCCGAAGCGCGAGATCCTGCGTGGAATCTGGCTGTCGTTCTTCTACGGCGCGAAGATCGGCGTGCTCGGGCTCAACGGCGCCGGCAAGAGCTCCCTGCTGCGGATCATGGCCGGCGCCGACCAGGAGTTCAGCGGCGAAGCCTTCCCGGCGAAGGGAATCAGCGTGGGATTCCTGACCCAGGAGCCTCAGCTCGATCCCTCACGCACCGTCCTGGGCAACGTGCAGGAGGGTGTGGCGGCGCAGCGGGCCATGCTGAACCGGTTCAACGCCATCTCGGATCGCCTGGGCGAGCCGATCGATCCCGACGAGATGGACAAGCTGCTGGCCGAGCAGTCGCGCGTGCAGGACCAGATCGACGCCGCCAATGCGTGGGACCTGGACACCACTCTCGAGATCGCCATGGATGCGCTGCGCTGCCCTCCTCCCGACACCTCCGTGGACAAGCTGTCGGGCGGCGAGCGGCGCCGCGTGGCCCTCTGCCGGCTGCTGCTTGCAAAGCCCGACCTGCTGCTGCTGGACGAGCCGACCAACCATCTGGACGCCGAGTCGGTGGCCTGGCTGGAGCGGCACCTTCAGGAATACCCGGGCACCGTCGTGGCCGTGACGCACGACCGGTACTTCCTGGACAACGTCGCGGGCTGGATCCTCGAGCTGGATCGCGGCGCGGGGATTCCCTGGGAGGGGAACTACTCCTCCTGGCTGGATCAGAAGCAGGGGCGGCTGGCAGCCGAAGAGAAGGCGGCCACCGCGCGCCAGCGGACACTGCAAAGAGAGCTTGAGTGGGTCCGGATGGCGCCGCGCGCCCGCCAGGCCAAGGGGAAGGCCCGCCTCAACACGTACGAGCAGCTGCTGGCGGAGCAGACGGAGCGGCTGCCCGAGAGCGTGGAGATCTACATCCCGCCGGGGCCGCGATTGGGAGACCTGGTGGTGGAGACCACGGGGCTCAGCAAGGGATACGGAGAGAATCTCCTGATCGAGGATCTCTCATTCCGCCTGCCCCCGGGCGGCATCGTGGGGATCATCGGCCCCAATGGCGCGGGCAAGACGACCCTCTTCCGGATGATCACCGGCCAGGAGGCGCCTGACGCCGGCACCCTGCGCGTGGGCGACACCGTGAAAATGGGCTACGTGGACCAGAGCCGCGATGCGCTGCCCGACGCGGCGAGCGTGTACGACGCGATCTCCGAAGGCAACGACACGCTGACGCTGGGACGCCGGCAGGTCAACGCCCGCTCCTACGTCGCTTCGTTCAACTTCCGCGGCTCGGACCAGCAAAAGAAGGTGAAGGAATTGTCAGGCGGCGAGCGCAACCGGGTCCACCTGGCGCGCATCCTCAAGAGCGGCGCGAATCTCCTGCTGCTCGACGAGCCCACCAACGATCTGGACGTCGACACGCTGCGCGCCCTGGAAGAGGCGCTGCTGGGGTTCGCCGGCTGCGCCGTGGTGATCAGCCACGACAGGTGGTTCCTGGATCGGATCGCCACGCACATCCTGGCGTTCGAAGGAGACAGCGAGGTGGTGTGGTTCCAGGGGAACCACCAGGACTACGTCGAGAACCTGCGCCAGCGCAAGGGCGAGCAGGCCGACCAGCCCCACCGGATCAAGTACAAGAAGCTGACCCGGAGCTAGCCCCGCGGGAGATTGTCGATGCATCGCAGAGAGTCCGGCCGCACCCTGACCGTTGTCCTCATCCTGATCCTCCTGGGGGGGCTTGGCTTCCTGTCTCTTGCTGCCTTCCGGGTGGGACCAGCGCCGGAGATCGAGGCCGGGCCCGCCGGCGGCTCGATCGGTCGGAAGACTTCCGTCACCGTCACCGTGACGGAGCCGGACCGCGGGCTGTCGCGCGTCCAGGCCGAGCTCGTCCAGGGAGATCGCGTCGAGAAGCTGGCGGACAAGACCTACCTTCCCCTCCCGTCCTGGGCCCTCTGGGGATCCGGAACGGGCAGCGACACGCTGGTGCTCGAAGTGGGCCGCGACGCGATCAAGGGGCTCAAGGCCGGATCCGCGACTCTTCGGGTGAGCGCCGAGGGCGCCCCCGCCTGGCTGCGCCAGGCCGCGCCGGTGACCAAGGAGCTCACCTTCCAGGTCCGCCTCACCCCGCCCAGCCTGGGGGTCACCTCCACGTTCCACTTCGCGCGGCCGGGTGGCGCTGAGGCTGTGGTGTACCGGGTCGGTGCATCGAGTGTGCGCGACGGCGTCCGGGCGGGAGATCTCTGGTTCCCCGGACACGCGCTTCCCGGGGGCGGCAGGGACGACCGCTTCGCGCTGTTCGCCGTGCCGCCTGACATGGCCGACCCGTCGAGCGTCAGGCTGACGGCGGCGGACGATGCGGGCAACGAGTCCCAGGCCGCATTCATCGACCAGTTCACCGCACGCAAGCCGATCGAGGCTACCATCAACCTCTCCGACTCGTTCCTGAACAGAGTCGTCCCTTCCATCATGTCGCAGACCCCTGAGATGGCCGACGCCGGCGGGCTCATCGAGAACTTCCTGTCGATCAACCGCGATCTCCGCAAGGCGAACGCAGCGGCGCTGGTCGAGCTGGCCGCGCAGTCCAGGCAGCAGTTTCTCTGGAGCAGGCCGTTCCTGCCGATGTCCAACGCGCAGGTGATGGCCCCCTTCGCCGAGCACCGCACCTATGTCTACCAGGGACGCACTGTGGACCACCAGGTCCATCTGGGCTTCGATCTCGCCGCGACCAGGGCCGTACCCGTCCAGGCCTCCAACGACGGCGTGGTGGCGCTGGCCCGCTACTTCGGGATCTACGGCAACACAGTCATGGTGGACCACGGCTACGGCCTGCAGAGCCTGTACGCGCACCTCTCCTCCATCGACGTCAAGGAGGGGCAGGAGGTGAAGCGGGGAGAAGCCCTTGGCCGCACCGGCGACACCGGCCTCGCGGGCGGAGACCATCTGCATTTCTCGATTCTGGTGGCCGGGCAGCCGGTCAACCCGCAGGAATGGTGGGACGGTCACTGGATTCGCGACCGCGTGGCGCGCAAGCTCGCAGGCGCTCTGCGCTTCGAGGAATAGAGCGCCGGGTCACTTCGCGGGGTGCAGTGACCCCCAGCGCTTCTCCAGCTCGGCGACAATCTCGGTGGGCGGCATTCCTTCGACGATCATCTGCTTGGTCAGCGACTTGATGGCGTGCGCGGTGCCGCAGTGGCAGCTCAGAAGCGGCGTGCTGTTGCACGCAGCTTCCTTGCAGTTGCAGACCAGTCCCGCAAGGATCGGGGCGTTCTCCGCCGGCAGCTCGTAGGCGCACGGCCCCGCGGCATCATGGCTGTGACCATGATGGTCACCAGCCTGCGCTGTCCCCACCTGCGCGGGCGTGGCGGCCCCCTGTGCCTGCATGGCGCCCGGGCGGCCTCCTCCCATCATGAACCCGCCGAGGAAACCGACTCCCAGCGCCAGGAGCACCAGACCGATGAGCCCCATGACCAGCCATGTCTGCTGGTTGCCCTGACCGTACCCCTTCTGATGTTCCATGATGCTCAACTCCTCCCTGCGCTATCTGCCCAGGCGATGGATGGCCGCGCCATACCGGTTCACCAGCTCGATCCGCGCTTCGGCCTCGGAGCGTCCCTGCGAGAGAAGCTCCGTGATGAGGTGTTTCACTTCCGCCGCCCCCTTCGGGTTCGTGCAGTCACACGCCAGCAGGAGGTCGGGGCAGCCGCACGGGCACCGCAGGCCCGAGGCCACGCGCGTCCCCGCGGCGCTGAGCCGCACACTGCTGCCGCCATGCTCGTGGCCCCCGGTGCCGGGAAACTCCATCAGTCTCCCGGGATCGCCCGCGGCGGCCCACCCCCAGATGAGCCCGGTGAGCACGGCGAGAGCTGCGACGCCTCCCACCAGACGCATCCGTGCGGCCCCGTCACCCGTCATGGCTGGTCATCCGCCGGGCCGGCCTCGGCGAGAAGGCGCTGCACTTCTCCCAGAAGATCCTCCCGCCCCCAGTCTACCTCTCCATCGATCCGCTCGGAGACCCTCCCCGCGGCGTCCACCAGGAAGGTGGAAGGAACGGTGGTGACGCCGTAGGCAGCGGCCGCCTTTCCCTCCGGATCGCGCAGCACGACGAACGGAATCGATGCGTCAGCGACAAACCGGTCGAGCTCCTGCGGGTCCGCGTCGATCGAAACGGCAAGCACCCTCAGCCCCGCTGGCTCGAAGCGGCGGTGCAGCTCTTCCAGGGACGGCAGCTCGCGCCGGCAGGGCTGGCACCAGGTGGCCCAGAAATTCACAATCACCGGGCGCCCCCGCAGCTCGCTCAACGCCACGTGGCGGCCGGCGATATCGGGAAGCTCCAGCGGCGGCGCCTCCGGGCCCGGAGGCCTCGGCGCGGACCGCTCGGTGCCGGAGGCGCTCCGCGGAGGCGCCCCGCAGGCAACGGCAAAGCAGACCAGAAAGCCAAGGCCCACGCGGATCGCCACCGCGATCACGGCCGGAGGCGCCGGGGAGATCATGGCCCACCCGCCGGGGAGACGGGCCCGGTGCCGGCAGGCTCGCTTCTGAGGCTGAGCGGGCACGAGGCCCTCCTTCCTTCCACTTCGAGGAACGAATCGAACAGGGCGTAGACGAGCTCATAAAACGGCCGCTGCGTGGCCGTCGGATCGTTGAAGGCCGGCCCCATTTTCTGAAACGACAGCGCCTCGGAGCCAAGCAGCGCGATGACGCGGCCATCGCCATGCATGGCCCTCGCGACGAGGGGCAGCCCCGGGCCATTCGGGTCGGCCTCTGCCGATCCAGCGCTGATGGTCTGCGGCCATTCCATCGGCGTGCCGCCCAAGATGGTGACGCCGCCGCGGCTGCTTCCCGTGGCGGCGCCCGGGAAGGCCGCGGTGATGCGCAGTCCCGCCGGCTCCAGGAATCGGTTCGCGATCACATGCGCGCCGGAAATCGGCTCCATCACCAGCAGGGTCCCGCCGCCGCGCACCCATTCCTCGAGCTGCTTTGATTCCTGCTCGGTGGGCGCCACGGCCGGATTCAGGATCACGATGGTGCGTGCGCCCACCATCGCGCCCTCCAGACTCTCCGCTTCCCTGGGGAAGAGATGGAGCCGCTGGATCGTCACGAAGAAGGCGTCAAAACAGCTCTGCGGATCGCTCACGCTGGCTTCGAGCAATGTCGGCAGCCGGTAGGACGAGTGGCTGCGGTCGAACGCGATGGAGACAAGCTCCTTTCCGGGATCCGGCAACGGATACCACGACGCGTGGGCCGCGGTCGCGATCGAGCCGCCGGCGGCGGCTCCGGCCACAACCGCCAGGATGTGCATCACGATCCGCCAGGATCCCGGGATCTCCCTCCACGCCCGCCGCCCGCTGCGCGTCAGGAGCGCGCCGGCGCACAGCGCCAGGCCGAGCCCGATCAGCGCGGCGGCTCCGAAGCTGCCGCTCCACGTGCTGCGGCGATTCAGGAACTCGACCAGGCCGAGCGCCAGCTCCGGCTTTCCCCGGTAGAAGACGGAGAAGTTCGACCAGACCGTGCTGTCCGTGAAGGCGGCGACGCGTCCTGCGCCGTGATGCAGCGCGCCGGCCTGCAGGAAAGCGCCCCAGCGCTCATCGGGATCGGCAATGATGTTTCCGAAGAAATTCACGTGCTCGTAGTCCACCTGCTCCGATCCCATCCCCCGGCCGACCATGACGGGAGTCATACGCCACGAAGGGCGCAGGGTGCACGACGTCTCGAACTCGAACTCCGGCATGTGCGCCACGATGGGATGCGCGCCGAGGCGCCCTCTCGTGTAGCGCGTGGGCTGGCCCGTGGTGAGCTGGAAGGTGTCGTCGGTGTCGAACGCGACTCCGAAGGGCTCTCCCATCGGGTTGAGGTAGGTGGTCATCCCGAACAGATTCGTGTGATCGCTGATGAGCAGCAGTCCGCCCCCCCGCTCCACGAACCGCACGACGGCAGCGCGCTCGTCTTCCAGGAAGGGGCTCGTGGGTGTCTTGAGAATGAGCACATCGTAGGCGGCCAGCAGCTCATCCGACAGCGGCGCGCGGTCGTTCACATGCATGACCGGATAGTGATGGGCCAGATAATCGATCAGGCAGTAGTAGTTGTAGGTCGACTGCCTGCCGTAGATCTCCCGGTTGAAGGGAATGTGTGTCCACTCCCAGTCGCTGTGAGCGCCATCCATCAGGATTCTGCCCTCGGCGCGCCGCCCCGGAGGCTCGATCAGGAGCCACAGGGAAATGCAGCCGGCCCCGGCCGCAAGAAGCCCCCAGGCGGCGGCTCCCCGGTGGCTGATTCCCGGCCGCAGCGAAGCAAGCGACCGCTGTGGCAGCGCGTGCAGCGTCACCCAGAGTGCGGGAAGCCAGCTCGCCGCAGCCGCGAGCGGCTGCCAGTGCGCGCCCAGCCAGTCGAAGTCATCCACCACCTTGGCGACCAGAAGGAACCGCAACGGGATCCAGGCGGCGAAGATCGCGCCCGCAGCCAGCCACAGCCTCAGCCGGCCGCGCCGGCGCGAGATGGACGCAGCCCCCAGGATCACCAGCAGGACGCCCGCCAGGACGGCGCCCACCTGGTGCACCGACATAGCATGCGCGGGAACCCGGGACCACTCCTGCACGACGAGCCGATCCCCGAGCGCCGCTGCATCGAGCCCCAGAAGGCGCGCGGCTATCGCCACCGGCCGCGCTGGAATCCCCTGCGCCGACGCGAAGGGAGCCAGCCGATCCACCAGCGGCTCGGCGCTGAAGGCCAGCAGGACGCAGAGGGCCCCGGACACGAGGCTCCAGCCGGCGCTGCGCGCCAGCCTCAGCAGCGGCGGCAGCCGGCGTCCCGCCCTCCAGAGCCCCCATCCGAGAAACGCCATGCCCAGGCCCAGCAGCAGCGCCGCGTGGTCGGTGCGTACCGGCACTTCCAGCCCTGACCACCAGAGCCAGGATGCCAGCAGCAGCGCGCACGCCAGGGCCGTCATTGGGCGGTTCCCAGGCTGCGCCCGGCGCCGCGCGGCCGCAGCAGCGTGCGGAGGAACGCGATGTTCCCTTCCCAGACGGCCCCTTCTTCCTCGAGCGTCTTGTTCAGTAGGAATCGGCTGTCGGCCACGAGAGTGAATCCTCCCTGACCCATGCGCCGCCTCGCGACGATGGGGTAGCTGTCGCTGGCGTAGAGCACTTCGTCCCGGGCCGGGTCGATCCGCGCGATCGGCCACGCCTTCGCGAAGTGCGGCTCCATCTGGAGCCGTCGAAACAGCTCACTGTCGGCGATCTTTCTCAGGATGGGCACGGGACCGAGAGGCACCGGGTCGATATCCAGGTCGGCCATCCTGAGCAGCGAGCCGGAGACTTCCTTCTCCTCCCAGCCCACCGAGAGGATCAGCTCCCCGCCCGATTCGATCCATTGCCTGATCGCGGCGACTTCACTGGCGGTGTACGGCTTCCGCGGAGCGATCACGACCAGCATCTGCGCGCGCTCCAGGCTTCCGTCGGAGCGATCGCGCCAGATGAGCGGCAGGTATCCATGCCGGGCCAGATTCAGGTTCAGTCCGCTCAGCGCTCTGCCCTCCCACAGATCGATCGACACATCATTGAAGTGGCAGGCATCCACCAGCGCCATGCGCCCTGATCTCACGTCGATCGCCGGCTCCGCGGCCGCCGTGATCCCTGCTCCGGCGAGCATGCCGAGCAGAGAGCCGGCCAGCGCCGCGACTGCCCACCTTTCCGGCCGCAGGGCGCAACCTGCAAGCAGCAGACAGAGACCGCCGAGTCCCACCGCTGAGGCAAGCGCGGCTGCACGTGATGGGTGGGCGGCAGCCACCTGGAACACGCGGGAGAGAAACGGCCATGACAGCGGCATCGAGTTGTTCTGGAATGCCGAGGTGTCACCAAACACGATGACGCGCCCCAGGCCTGAGCGGGCCTGGGCCACGATCGGAAGATCCCCCAGCGGCTCTGCGGCCTGGTAGATGTAGTCGCCCAGGAAGGCGTTGTCCTTGTTGTTCCGGTCCCCCGCGTCAGAGAAACCCCAGCGCGCCAGAGCCACCGGCGCGGCGCCCCGCTCCAGCCTCAGCGATCCGCCCGTGCTCTGCTGGAAGCGGCTGTTGGCATCATCGAGGTCCCGGGTCATCGGACCGGGCAGGAATCCCGCGTCGTTGCGCCAGTGGCGCGGCGTGAAGGCCGAATCGAAGCGGAAGGAGATGCCGTAGGGAGCGAGGATGGCGTTAAGCGGCGCCATCGTTCCCTCGAGGTCGGTGTGATCGCCCAGCACCATGAGTCCGCCGCCCGCCTTCACGAACGCGGCCAGCCGGGCGCTCTCCGAGGCCTCGAGCTCTTTGGTGGGATTGATGATCACGGCGACGTCCGTCGCGGCCAGCGATTCTTCCGTGAGCGCGTCCTTGTCGATCCGGACCTGGAACCCCGCGCTGGCCAGGTAGCGCGGAAGCAGCCCGAACATCCCCGCCTGCTCGAGGCCGCGCCGCTCGACCGATGGAACGTCCCAGCTGACCAGTCCCCGATCGAGGAACGTCACGCGGATCCCCGTGGGATCGGCCGCGAGCCGCGCCGGCGGCCACGACATCATCAGGGCCAGCAGAGCGGCCGCGAGCGCAGCAGCCGCCCGCCCCAGTGCCACATGACCGGGACCGCGGCCGCTCCAGCGGAGCCTGCGGTCCGGGACCGCCAGGAGCAGCAGCGGCAGCAGCAGCGCGGCGAAGAGCACAGCCGGCAGATAGACACCAACGCTGGCGGGATACCCCCGGACCGGCATGCCGCTCTGCGGCCCCCCCGACCACCTGAGAGCGGCATTGAACCCGCGCAGCATGAGCGGCACTCCGGCCGCCCAGACCAGCATCACCAGCAGGGCGATCCAGGCCAGGGCGGCCCCGGCGAGCCAGCGGCCTGTCCCTCGCTCCTGGTACAGCATCGACACCAGGAAGCCGGCTGCCAGCGCGATCGTCATGACCCCCGCGATCGAGGGGCCCAGGCTCGTTGCCGCTCCGCTCGCGCTGCCGAGCCACCCCGTCAGATTGCGCGACAGATCGTCGGCGAAGCGCCAGACCCAGGCGGTGCGATTCAGGGCCAGCGTGAGAACGAGCATGGCGAGCGCGCCGCGCGCGAGGGCCATCGGAGAGCACGGCGCGCCGCCGCCGGCGATCTCCAGGCGTGACGCCCCGGCCGCAAGAAACAGCGCGCAGACGAGCAGGGCCCCCTCGGGCGCCGGAGCCCGGACAGCCAGCAGGGCGCAGAGAGCCCCGCCTGATCCAATCGCGATCACTCGAGGCAAGCGCCGGGGCCCGCTTGTGGCTTCGTCGAGCGCAAGAGCAAAGGTCAGAACAAGGAGACAAGCGCTTGCGCCGAGCCTGGAAAGCTCCCCGGACATCGGTCCGAGGGCGCCGCCGGCCAGGGCCAGGGAGCCAAGGCCGCCGGCTATCCACGCTCGTTCAGTCATCGCCTCATCCCAGGGGCCTAGAGCCTCTCAGGGATGGGCCGTGAAGAACCACCCCCACGCGCTGGCCGCTCCAGCATATCCGATCGCGATCTGCCCGTAGGCCAGCCAGCCCACGGCGAACTGCGCCAGAGCCACCCCGCCCACCGCAAACTGCGCCAGGCAGAGAAGCCCCGACATGAACTGGCCGATGCCGAGCAGCAGACCGAACCCGAACTGTGAGATGGAGACGAGGCCGACCGCGAACTGTCCCACCGCGATCACACCGCGAGCGATGCGTGGACGCCCGCGGGAGTCAAATCCGACCGCGATGTGAACCAGCGGCAGGCCGGCCAGCCGCGCAGTGGAGGCCCATTCGTAGCCCCAGCCGCGCGGAGCGCTCTGCCCGGATTCCACTCCTAGCCGGCTAACAGCACGGACTGTTGCAGCCGCTGTTCGCGTTGCACGCGCTGCCGGCGCATCCGCTTTGTGCGCACCCTCCGCTGCTCCCGCAGCCCGACGACGTGCAGCCGCTCTGCGTGCAGCTCGAGCCTGGATTGCATGTGCTCCCGTAACAGCCGCTGCCAAAGCAGGCGCTGCCGATGCAGCCCGAGGCGCCGCACACCGAGACGATGCAGGCAGAGCCTCCGCATGCGCTGCCGCCGCAACCCGAGCCGAGGCAGTAGCTCACGCCGCAGCCACTGCCAAGGCAGCCGCTGATGCCGCATGCCGAGCCCAGGCAACCGCTTGCGCCGCAGGCCGAGCCTGTGCAGGCGCTGCCTCCGCAGACCGACCCGGCGCAGGCAGATCCGGCGCAGCCCGACGCGCCGCACAGAGAACCGCCGCAGCCGGAGCCGCCGCAGCCCGAACCGATGCAGCCGGAGCCACCGCATCCCGAGATACCGCATCCTGATCCCAGGCACCCCGAAAGCCCGCAGCCGCTGGTGAGGCTGCCGGAGACCGGATTCCAGAGAATGACCTCGCCCGTCGGGTCAGTGCCGTTGACGGGGTTGTTTCCCACGTACAGGTACCCCGTCACATCCATGCCGTTGACATTGACGTCCCGGCGCTGATCGAACAGGGGTGAGGCCTGGACGCCGGACGTGCTCAGAGCCACCCGCTGTGAGGCTCCCATCCGCACGGCGCGCGACGCATCCGGGCGGAAGGGATCCAGTGACAGGAAGCGGCCCGTCCGGGGCGAATAGAGCCTCTCCCGGAAGTAGAGATGCGCGGATTCGGCATCGGTGCGGCCGCCCGTGTATGTGTTCACGTTGGGCGTCGTGACGCGCTGGTCGATGATCTCGCCGAACGCCCGGTACACATAGGAGTTCTGGACCGCGCCGGAAACGGAGCTGAGCTGCAGGATCGATCGGGTGTCCTCCACCTGGTTGTAGGAGCTCTTCGTCGCCCCCTCGATCTTCGCGATGTACTCGTTGAGCTCCAGCCCGGTGAGGTAGCTGATGGCAGGCGCCGCCGCCGGGTACTCGCCGATAATGTTCATGGCATCGAGCAGGTAGCCCGTCGTCGAGCCATTGAGCGTCTTGGAGAGGCGGCGCCCATCCCAGCTCAACGCGTAGTCGGCGGCATTGGTGGGCGAATCGAGCGAGATCAGCCGGCTTTCGGCGTCGTACCCATAGGTCACCGTGGTGGGGCCGAAGGTCTCGGTAAGCAGGTTGCCGCGCGCGTCGTAGGTGTAAGTGATCGCCGAAGCACCCGTTGTCTCTGAAGCGAGCCGGTAGTCGGCTCCATAGGCATAGGCCGTAGAGGGTCCGGCATCGAATGCCATGGTGAGCCGGTTGCCGACGTCGTCATAGGTGAAGTTGCGCGCCGACATGATGGTGACGTCGGTCGAGTCCCTGATCTCCTCGCGCGTGAGGCGCAGCCCGTTGTCGTACGTGTAGTGGAAGAAGAGATCCGAATTCGTCCCGTTGGAATGTCTCACGATCTCGTGCTTGACCAGGATCAGCCCCGAGAGATCGCGCGTGTAGGTGGTCTGGTTGATCAGCGTGGCCGTTCCGTCCCTGGTCTCCTGCACGTTGAGCCTGCCGGCCGCGTCGCGGGTGTACGTGACGACCTGCCCGTTGCTGTAGGTCGCCTGCTGGACGCTTCCTGCGTTGTCCCGGACGTATGTGACTTCCGTGGCTCCGTTTCTCTTGACGGTCTGGATGAAATCGATGTCGCTGTACTCGTAGGTCGTCGTCACTCCGTCGGAGGTCGCGACCGAAGCGCGCCGCCCCCGGCTGTTGTAGGTAAAGGTCACGCTGCGCCCCGTTGCGTTGTTGACCTCCTGCGTGAGGCGTCCCCAGCCGTCGTAGGCATAGCTGAGATCCGAATCGGCATCCACCGCACGCGTGATGCGATCGCCGGCGTCCAGCGTCAATGTGACCTGATCCACGCCCGGATAGTCGATTCCCGTCAGGGCTCCGCGTGTGTTGTAGCTGTAGGTCGTCACGCCCAGCAGCGCATCGGTGCGCGAGCCGAGCTGGCCCCTGGTGTTGTAGGTGAATGACGTCGTCGCACCACCGTCCGTCGTAAAACTCAGGATGCGGCCCATGGCGTCATGGACCTCGGTCAGCGTATTGCTGAGCGGATCGGTGAGGGTCTTGAGATTACCCATCGCATCCATGACGGCCGTGTAGGTCTTGTTCAGGCCGTTGATGACGGTCAGTGGCTTGCCGGGCCGCTCGAAGAGCCGGTTGGTAAACCGGGTAATGCGCCCCATCGGATCGGTCATGCGGGTCTGATTCCCCAGCGCGTCGTACTCGTAGGTGTGGGTCCCGACGCCGTCAGCCACGGAGACCGCGCGATCCAGAGTGTCATAGACCATGGTCCGCCCGCGGTTGGCGCCGTCGCGGACCCGGATCTCACGTCCCTCGCTGTCCAGCGTGCGCGTCGCGATGGTTATCGGCCCGGAACCCGTCTGTTTCTGTAACAGCGTCAGCCCGCCCAGGACGTCGTATGTCATCAGATGAATCCTGCCGGCCGCGCCGCTCGTCTTGCCCATCTCCATCTGCGTCACGTTGGCGCCCGTGTAGGTCATCACGTTCATGTTTCCGGTTGGATCCTCGGAAGTCAGGACGCGATCGAGATCGTCGTATGTGAATGTCCAGAGGTTGCTGCCCCGATCCAGGCGGGTCAGGAAGTTGCCCCGGGTATCCGCAGTGAGCACCTCCCCGTTCCGGTTCGTCAGGAAGCCGTTCGTGTACGCGGATGTCTCGAAATCACCGTTGGGGTACGTGGTCCTCGTGAGCTGCCCGTGGGCGTTGTACTGATAGGTCGTCGTGAAAAAGGTCGGCGTAGGGGTGCCGCCGTTCGCCAGGATGCGCTTCTCCTGGAGCATGACCGTCGGGTATCCGGCGGTATTGTGCGCGAAGACCTTGTCGTATCCGTGGACCGTGCCCGGGTCGGCGCTGCTGAATACCCGCTCGGTCAAAACAAGATTGTGGTCGTAGGTGTACTGCTTCGTGAGCACCTCGCCCGTGCTGTGCTGGGTGATGGCCTCGGTGATGATGTTCCCGGCGGCGTCATAGGTCATCGCAACGCTCTGGATCAGCACGAGCCCTGTGCCCGGGACGTTCTGCCTGATCTGCTTGGTCGTCGTGTTGCCCTGCGCGTCGCGCACGAAGGTGGTCTCGTTGCCCAGCGCATCGGTTGTCTTGGTGGGATTGCCGAAGGAGTTGAAGTCGTAGATGGTCGTCCCGGTCCGCAGGGTGGCGCCATTCGGGTCAACGACCGTCTTGCTCACCGTCGTGCGCAGGAGCGGCGTCGTGTAGGTGATGTTCCAGACGGTGCCCCGCCCCGTTGTCTGCCTCGTGACGCGATCCTGGCCGTCGTAGAGAAGACTGAAGGCCATGGTCGGCTCGCTCACCGTGCTCAGATTGTGCATGTCGTTCGGATCGGCATACGTGTACGTGGAGCTGGAGCCGAGGGGGCCGACAACCGACGTTAGATTCCCGTTGGCGTCATGGCTGTAATCCCATGACCTGCCGGCGAAATCACTCACCGCGTCAAGGCGGCCTGTCGTGGCATCGTAGGTGAGATTCACTTCGCGGCCGGTCAGCGCGCCGAGGGCGTCCCGCTCGCGGATCTTCGTCAGCCTGTAATCAAGAGCGACCGTCCCCGACCCCGCTGGAGTCAGGCTGAACTTCGATGTGCCCGTCAGCGGGCGCCGTCCCGCGGGATCATAGAGGAACTCGAGCTTGCTCCCGTGAACGTCCTTGATGAACTCCAGGCGTCCTCGCAGATCGAACTTGTTCTCGGTCCCTGACCGCTCGACGAGCGTGACGGTGCCGTCTCCGTTGTCGATCAGGGTGTTGTTGAACTCGCCGGGCGGGCTGATGAACCCGCCTCCCGAGGGAACGAACAGCCCGCGGCCGCCGCAGGAGCGGCGCAGCATGATGGTGCCGTCCGGATACCGGAACACTCTCAGATCGTACGAGTGCGCCCAGCCGTATCCCATGGGGCTGTCGTAGTCGACGCGGCTGTCGTAGATGCGGTCGAGCGTGATCGGGATGTAGCCATTCAGTCTGACGTCGGTGGTGGTGTGCCTCTCGCTGCCATCCCAGAAGTTGACGGGGTTTCCCGAAGAGCCGCACGGCGGGCCGCCGTTGTTGCATGGATTACCGCCTCCGCCTCCTCCACCGCAGCAGCCGGGACAGCCGTCGGGCGGCGGCGGGGGACCTGGGCCGGAGGGGCCGCCGAAGTCGTGTGCGAGCGCGGAGGTGGCCATGCAGGCCAGGGCCACCATCGCTGCCATCGCGAAGAACAGAATTCTTCCGATGGGGCGCCGTCTTCTCGTGCTGGACAAGTCCCTTGAGCTCATAGTCTCCCCCGTCATGTCACGGTCGCCCGGCCTTGGGGCCGGCCTCCCCTCCTCGGCGCACGCGGATCGACGCCGAGCCGAAGTGTCCCTCGTAGCCGCGCACCATGCACGTTACCAGGTGCTCGCCGGGTGTCAGCGACTCCGGCTTGAGGGTCCAGGTGAAGGGCAGGTAGCCCTGTTCTTCCTCGAAAGCGAATGTGCCGTCGATGTAGATGACTGATTCGAAACGCTCGTCCTGCAGAAACGACGCCTCACCGGCGTCCACTTTCAGCTTGAGAAGCACGGCCCGGTCGGCGCGGATGAGTCCGTCGGCGTCGCGGGGCGCCTCATGGGAAGCCTCGATCGACACGCGCGGATCGTGGCAGGCGGCGCGATCGTGCTTCCAGTGGTTGTACATCTCGTGCGGCGCGGCGGAAGCGGCCCGCGGCCGGCGCGGGGCATCGGCGGGCAGATCGACGAACTCCATCCTGGAAGCAGACGCGGCCTGCGCGCTCTTCACCGACGCTGGCACGACCGCGGCTCTCGAGCCGCCCGATGCCACCACCACCGCGTTGACCGGCAGCTCGTAGGCCCAGACCTGCACATCCAGATCGCGGCTGGCGCCAAACTGAACGGTGCGCGAGCCGTCCCAGCCATCCCATGCCTCCACGTGCTCGCCGACGCCGCGCGCCACCCAGTCCACCAGCGTGCGCAGCAGCGGTCCGTCTCCCTTCAATCCGAGATGGACCCGCACCAGAGCGGGCTTCGACAGCGCATAGCTGATCAGGCCCTTGCCGGCGTCGTACTTGACCGCCGTCGCGGTCATCAGCGAGCCCCCGGTCGCCTCCGATGGATCCCACACCGCCGTCTTGTCGCCGAGCGTGGCTCGCAGCATCAGCAGGTAGTAGCCGTCGGGGACCTCGCGGCCGGCGTCGTCACGCCCGTTCCAGGACAAGGTCTGCGTGCCCCTGGTGGCGGGCTGCCCCTTGGACAGCGTGCGCACGAGGAGGTCCCGCGCGTCATAGATCCCGGCGTCGAGGCTGGCGTCGGACTCGAGCAGCAGCCGCCATGTGACATCGGGGCCCCCGCGCCGCAGCTCGTTGGAGCTGGCAACCACCGACGTGATCGCCGGGGGCTCGGCGGCAAGAGCCAGTGCGGTCAGCAGAATGGGGATCATCGCTGCGCTCCCAGCCCGGCCACTGACGCCACGGTGAGCGTTCCGCCGGAATGCCAGATCGGCAGCCTCGCGTCGGAGTCCAGGGGCAGCTCGCGCGCCTGTCCGCCATCAAGAGGACGCACCACGAGGCGCGCCGCGCCGCCGCGCCGCGACACGTGCACCAGCGAGCGGCCATCCGGGGAGAATGCGGGCTGGCCGTCGTAGCCGGGCTCCGTGGTTACCCGCTCGGGCGTTGAAGCACCCTGCTTCAGCAGCCAGATGTCGTAGTCGCCTCCGCGGTTCGAGGAAAAGGCGATGTCGCCGCGCGCAGAGACCGCCGGCTCGAAGTTGTACAGCCCTTCGCCGACCACCGCCCGCGCCTTGCCGTTACCGGCGTCCACGCTCCAGATGTCGTGGGTCTGTCCGCCGCGCCCCGACAGATAGAGGATCTCCCCCGATGTGGCCCAGACGGGGAAGTGCTGCAGGAAGGGCTGGTCGGTCAGCCTGCGCGCTTTGCCGCCTCCGGCGGAGACCAGCCAGAGGTCGTTGGCGTCGATGCTCTCGAGAGTGTTGACCGAAAAGACGATCTGCGTTCCATCCGGCGACAGCGCGGCGTCGGTTGTTCCCGGCGGCTCCACCGCGATCACCTTGGGATTGGCCGCGCCCGACTCGAGCAGATGCAGCGTGCCGTCCAGCGAGTTGGCCAGCAGCCTGCGCCCGTCCGCCGATGCGGTGATCCGGCTGATGTCCTGCGCCAGTGTGGCGATACGCCTCAGCCCGGTGCCGTCCGGCCGTATCTCCCAGGGCTGCCAGGTGCCGTCGGTGACCTTGAGGAAGGCGATCCGATCTCCGGCTGCTGAATCGTCAACGGCCATCGACGCTGGTGCCAGGTCGGAGCGGCGGCTCCTTCCGGCCAGCCAGACCGGGCTGCGCGCCTCGCCGCCGCCGGGGGTCAGCTGCCGCGGGCTGGAGCCGTCGGCCTCCGCAACCCAGACGGCGCTGCCATCAGCTCCGCGCGCCACGAACAGGATCTGGCGCCCGTCGGCCGAAGCCGCAGGCTGGCCATCGGGGCCGGGCCTCGAAACAGCAGGCGTGATCTCATAGGTCCTTCCATCCACACGCCAGATGTCGTAGTCGCCCGAGCGGTTGGCGGAGACGAAGACCGAGCCATCGGGCGCCACGGACGGGTCCATGAAGGTCCCGGAGCCGGCCGTGAGCTGCTCTTCGGCTGAGCCGTCGAGGCGCACGCGCCACAGCTCCTGCGCGCCGCCAGCCAGGCCTGCTGTGTAGATCAGCCACTCGCCATCGACGCTGAACTCGGGCGAGCGCTGGAGGCCGCCGTGCTGGACCACGCGCCGGCGGGCTCCGGCCCGGCGATCCAGCAGCCAGATCTGGCGCTCCCGGGTCGGCCCCGATCTCATGTCGCGGGCCATCGCCACCAGCGTGGCGTCGGCCGAGAGCGCCGCCTCGTTCACATCCAGTCCCAGATCGAGCGTCTCCCGCAAGGATCCGGAGCGATCGATGATGAGTCCCCGGCCATCGCGCGTCACCGCAAGCAGCTCACCGGAGCCGGATGCCGCCGACAGATGGATCTTGTCGGACGCATCCCGCGTGATCATCCGGGCCGATCCCCCTGCCTCCACCAGCCAGACCTGCCAGACATCCCCCTTTGGCGCCAGGTAGGCGAAGGCCGGCGCGGTTGCCGCGGCGGCCAGCAGGATCATCTGGTGGAAGGGCACGCGTCAGTCCTCAGCGGAACATCGAGACCACGCCACGGCGCAGCGACGTGGCGCCTGTGGCGGCATTGACCGTCTGGATCGCGAACGTGTACGGCCCTTCCTCGTCGAACAGAAACGTGTCCTCGTTGGCGATGCCGGCATTCACCGGATCGAACAGCACTTCATGAGGACCGACGGTCATCAGCTGGGAGGTCAGGAGCTGCCGGCCGGATGGATCGGCCGGATTCGAGATACCGGGCGGCAGGAGCGTCAGCGTCACCAGGGAGTCGCGCTCCAGTGTGAAGCTCAGCCGGCTCACGTGCGCGTACGACATGAAGAGCCGGTACGGATCCGATTTGATCCCGGAGATCCTCGGCGTGTTCCCCTTGGTCAGCATGTAGTGAGGCCTCAGGGTCGTGGGCGGCGGGAAGTAGATGCTCGACGCCACCGTCACAAAGTCACCGTTGGGCTTGCGGCCGTCCCATTCGATCTGGAAGCTCTCAACCTGGTGAGGCTCGAGCGTGAAGACGTCGAACGTCGGCTGCGCGGTCGGAGTCACCTGCATCGTCACGCGGCCGTCGAACTGGTTGGTGTAGAGCATGCTCCAGAAGTCGTTCGTGTACGGGTTGTAGGCGGGATCGACGGTGCCGAACCCCGATCCGACGCTCAGGCCACCGGACGGTGAGAACTTGTCGGTTCTTCCCGAGCCCGCGTCGGCCTCCACGACGATCACATAGGCCTCGTCGGGGAGGAACTGGGCGGCGTCGCTGCGCCCGTCCCAGACGAGCGCGTGGTTTCCGGCGCTGAAATTGCCGGTGAACTGCCTCTGGATCGGACCTGCCTCGCCCGCGGTCTCCGGGTACACCTTGACCGTCACCGCGGCGGGCTTGTTGATCGAGAAGGTGATCTGCGCGGTCTGGCCCTGCGAGATGTCCAGGAGCTTGGGAACGCTCGCCACGTTGCCGAGCACCAGGTTGTCGACGTTGACCTGGGCGGAATCGATGGAGGTGTTTCCGGCACGATCCATGACGCGCAGGCGCAGCTGATAACCGCCGTTGGGGATCGGCTCGGTGGGCTCGAAGTTGTTGGTCACCCAGCTGCCCAGCGGCCCCGCGACCACCGGCGTGGTGGCGGTCGCCACCTGGGTGTAGGACAGCGGTGTCTGCCCGACGCCGAACTCCAGGATGTAGCTGAGGAAATGCAGGTCGGGATCCGTGGCGGTGCCCTGGACTGCCACCCTGGTGAAGACCTCGGAGGGGTCGGCGGGCGAGGTGATGACCGCAGTCGGCGGCGTCAGATCGAGCGCCGTGGAGGCGCTCGAGCTGGCCACGTTCTGCCCGCCGCTGGTGGCCGTCAGATCGAAACGGTAGTTCCCTTCGGGGGCCACCGTGGTGCCGTTGGACAGCGTTCCGTCCCAGGTCTGGGTGATGCTCTGGCCGCTGCCGGTGAAGGTGCGCACCGTCGCGGTCGTCCCGGTGTTGACGACGTTGATCGTCCAGCTCGCCGGAGTGCTCAGCGTGGACGTGGCTGTCACGTCGTCGAGATTGGTGTCGCCGTTGGGGCTGAAGAACTGGCGATCCAGGGCCAGGGTGTTCACCGCCAGCACGAAGGTCCCCACGTTCACGACCGTCTGCTCGGCCAGGTTGTTGTTGACCAGCAGCCGGACCGAATAGATACCGTTGTTCTGGGAGCCAGTGTTCCAGGTGCCCAGGGCCGCGCCGTTGACCTGACTGGTGGAAGTGATGATGTTCGTGAACGCTGTCGGGAACAGCCCCGCGCCGAACTGCAGCGAGTAGTTGGTGAAATTGGTGCCCGCTGCCGTTCCGATGACGGGAAGCAGCGTGCCGATGCTCACGGTCTGCAGGTGGGTCGGTGCGGTGACGGCGCCGTTGGCGAAGGTGTTGTCCAGCGTGACGCGGCCCACGACCGGCGCGGCGAGCGCACCGCCCACAGTCGCCGTGGCGTCGAACTGGAAGCGGTATATCCCATTGACCAGGTTGACGGCGCCGTTGTCACGCCCGTCCCACGTCGTGCTGATGGCTGTGCCGGAGCCGTTGATCGTCCGGACCACCGTGTTGCCGGTGTCGAACAGGCGCAGCGTCCAGTCGGAATTCTGCTGCAGGGCGCCGATGTAGCGTGTGAGGGCGCCGGGCATGAAGGTCCTGGTGCTGATGAACATGTCACCGAAGAAGTTGGTCGTGGTCTGCGTGGAGCCCAGCCACGGGTCGAAAACCACGTTGGCCGTGACCGCCTGGCCCGTGCCCGGCCCGCTGCCCGACGGTCCGGTCGCGTCCCCGTACCAGTTCATGCGTGCATCCACGAGGTTGGTGCCGGTCTGGTTGACCGCTCCCGTCGTGTTCCCCGTGAAGCTGTTGTGCTGGATCGTCGGGGCCGACAAGGTGAGGAAAATGCCATGGGCGAGGTTGTTCTCGATGTTGTTGAACAGGAGCTGGCCGCCCGCGCTGCTGAAAACAACTCCGTACTGGCTGCTGCGGCGGATGATGTTGTTGCGGATGGTCGGCGATGAGCTGACCACGATGATATTGCCGTTGTCGGTCTGGCCCGCGAACTCCACCACGCTGTTTTGGAGGATCGTCGTGGCGTCCACCGTGCCGCTGTCAAAGTAGATCCCGCGCCACTGGCCCGGAGCCGGGACGGCGTTGTTGCTGGTGAAGGTGATCGGCTGGCCGGTGGTGCCCACCGCCACGAGGGCCCCCATGCTGGTGCCGGAGGCGATCTGAAGCCGCGTGCCCGTGCCGAACTTGAGCGTGACTCCGGCAGGAAGCGTCAGTGTCGCGGCGCTGGTGGCGTTCTTCGCCACGGTGACAAATCCCGAGACGATGCTGTAGGGCACTCCGAGATTGGCCCAGGTGGCATCCGTGGCGACCGTCTCGCCCAGAATCTCGATCCGGCTGTTGACCCCTGTGCCGTTGAGGGTGTTGCCGGTCAGGTTGGCCACGCTGTCGGCTCCGATCCTCAGCGGGAACGGGTCGTAGTTGTTGAGCACGTTGTTCTGGACGATCGGCGAGCCTGCGGCCGACTCAAAACTGATGCTGTTGTCCACCGTGCTGTTCATGATCGAGGGTGTCATCGTCCCCTGGTTGAGGATCCCGTACCCGGTAGGGGCGCTCACCGTGCAGTTGGTGATTGTGGGAGTGCGCTCCGCACTGAAACCTTGCAGGATCATCCCGTTGTTTCCCGTAGAGTTGACGGTGACGCTATCCAGAAGCGGCGACGAGTCGACCGAGACGAGGCCGTACCACGAGCTGAACCGGATCGTCGTGTTCCGGATCGGGGGGTCGGCGCGGTTCAGCCAGATGCCGGCGGTGCTGGTCTGGCCGGCATACTCGACGATGACGCGATCCAGCTCGGTGTCGAACGTGGTGCCGTTGTCCAGGTAGATCCCCTGCCACTGCCCGGCCGCGGGCGTGTTGGCGTCGGTCGTGAAGGTGATTGGCTGCGCGATGGTGCCCAGGGCCTTGAGCTCGCCCTGCACGGAGGTCGTGGCGATGATGAATCGCGTGGAGGCCGCCCAGCGGGTCGTCACTCCTGGATCGATGGTCAGCTTCGCCGCAACTGTCGCAGTCCCCCCGACGGTCACCGAGTTCAGCATGGCGTACGGGAGGCCGGGATTCCGCCAGCGGTGATCCCCGGCGATCGTCTCGCCCAGAATCTCGATCTTGCTCGTGGCGTTGGTGCCGTTGAAGGTATTGCCCGTCAGGGAGTCGATACTGCTGGCGCTCACACGCAAGAGGAACGGCGCGATGTAGGTGTTAAAGACGTTGTTCTGCACGACGGCCGACCCGGCGGCCGCGTCGATCCGTGCGGCATGGACCATCGTGTTGCCGAGAATCTGTGCGTTTCCGCCGTCCATGAAGACGTCGTACTGCGCGTTGCCGGCGAAAGTGTTGCTCTGGATCAGCGGCGCAGGCGACCCGGTGCCATAGATCCCATGCACGCTGCTGTTGCGGATCGTCGAGTTGCTCACCGTGCCCGCCGAGCTGGCCATGCGGACATTGGCCGAATAGGTCGCCCCGCCGTACTCCACGATGCAGAAGTCCATCAGGTTCGTGGCCGCCACGGACATCGAATCGAAATAGACTGCCGTCCACTGCCCCGGTGCCGGCGTGGCGTTGTTGGTCGTGAACGTGATCGGCTGACCCACGGTCCCGTCGGCCACCAGGGCTCCCTTCGCCACAGTGGTTCCGATGAACAGACCGATGCCGGGGCCAAACCTCAGGTTCGCGCCCGGGCTGATCGTCAGTGTGGCGGAGTTCACGGAGTCCTTGGCGATGACGACATTGCCCAGGATGGCGTATGGAACCGCGAGGCCGGGCCATGTGGCGTCGGCCGTCAGCGTCTCGCCGAGGACCTCAATTCTGCTCGCCGCACCGGTTCCGTTGAAGATGTTGCTGCCCAGAGACGCGACTGCGTGCGCCCCCACCCTCGTGTTGCGCGCGGCGTTGTTGTAGGCGTTGAAGATGTTGCCCGTCACGGTGTGCGTGCCCGCCGCCGTGTCGAAGAAGACTCCGTTGCTCGTGAAGGAGTTGCCCGTCACCTGAGCGTTGCTGACGCCGCTGATGTAGACGTCGAACTCGGTGTTGCCCGTGAAGATGTTGTTCTGGATGATCGGCGACGGCGCGGTGATCCCGTAGATCCCCCGCACGCTGCTGTTGCGGATGGTGCTGTTGAGGATCCGCGGCGAGGCGGCGTTGACCCTCACGCTCGACGAGAAGC